>Ga0193965_1000366_pt1 | contig 14879 bp, 9 predicted proteins | sample FB_8_MG_FD_140330 | JGI IMG/M metagenome (GOLD analysis project Ga0193965, IMG submission 140330) | Microbial mat bacterial communities from the Broadkill River, Lewes, Delaware, United States - FB_8_MG | ecosystem: Environmental > Aquatic > Freshwater > River > Microbial mats | place: USA... | reverse complement strand
GCTCCACACTCCCAATAAAGCTCTTTATATCTATGTGCTCCAAAGTTTAGTATTTGATCTGAAAAGTTACAAAGCATACCAAGTGAAAAAGCCCCATCACTTGCAATATCTTGAGAACAACTTATAGCCTTACTTGCCATTTTCAAGTCTCTCTCTTCTAAGCGGTAAAGATTACCAAGCTCCATCTCTTTCCACTCAAACCCTTTATGCATCTGCTCTTGTAGAGCTTTTTTATCTCTCTCGTTTCGTATGAGTATATAAAGTCCACTCTCATACTCTTCAACCCTATGGACAAAAAGCACTAAGTGTGCAGAGTTCTCTTTGCCATCGAGTGAATGGTAAACATTTTTAAGTAAAATATGAAACTGCTCTTTTGTTATGTTTGAGCTCTCTTTATCCATTACGTGAATACTTCTACGTTTTAAAATCACCTCTTTGGCTTCAAGGGTAGGGGAGTTTTGTACCAGCTCTAGTGGGACAATTTTTTGAGCTATCTGCTGAGTTGAAGTTGCCTCTTCGATCTCAGGGATTATATCCCAGTGTTGCATACTAGGGCTGAGCTTATTTGCTATCCCTTCATACACTAAAGGTGTATTTTGAACTAAAGACTCAATATTTAAAGATGGATTCACTCTTTGGGGTGAGACAACAAGCATTATATCGCCACACTCTTTTTCAAAAAATCTCTTCTCTTGATTTAAACCTAAGACTTTTTCTATATCAGCATCGCTTACACTATCAAGCCGTGTTATTTTCCACCCTAAGAGTTTTGCAGACACTACAAGTGATTGCCAAGCGTGTCCGGCATCGAGGTTTACATAGCGAAAAGCTCGCTCCCCATACTTCCAAACCTCACGCCAAGAGATACCAGAGAGACCTACTAAAAAAGAGCCCTCAGGCAGATCTTTGAATAATGGCGTCTCAAACTCTGCAAGTATTTCAAGTCTGTGGTTTTTTGGGGTGTAGTGCACTACAGAAGAGTTCTCTTGTAAAACAGGGGGAAGTACAAGATAGGTCTCAGTTGGGTGTAGGTTTCCACTTGAGGCGTTACACCTAACAGCCCAAGAGTTCTCACCTGCAACTTTGTAAGCAGCAAGACCCATAGAAAATTGTAAAAACTGAGAAATTGATTCTTTTACAAGAGGTGCTGCTGGTAAATGAGAGTTTAAAAGATGATAGGGTGGAGTGATATTCTCCATAGCTAATGGAAGTTCTATCTCCTTGACGCCATTGTAGCTTCTAAAAGGGTCTGGTTGTGTAGACCAGTCCATATATCCAAGTGATCTTGCATATCTTTGTTGTGAGTGTTTTGTTTGTTCGTGGTAATTAAATACGCTTTGTAATAATCTATTCATGCACTGAAGTTTAGTCAATTTTTCTTAAAAAAAACTAGTAGAAATATGTTGACTTTTTTAATAAGCTTTAAAAAAAATTTATTAACAAAAATTAAAGTTTAGATAAAAATGTATTATAATATTGGTATAAATAGATTGAAAAAGAAGATAAATGAAAAATCAACTCTTAAAAGATATTATTTACGATGCACTTATTATTACTGATATACAGGGGAATTTCATTGATTTTAATGAAAAAGCTTGTACGATGCTTGGGTACTCTAAAGAGGAGTTTTCTAGTTTAAATGTTTCTGATGTTGAAGCGAATGAAAATATAGAAGAGATACAACAACATATGAAAAATATCATAAAAAAGGGTACAGATAGATTTGATACATGTCATAAAACTAAAGATGGTTCACTTATAGATGTCAATATAGGTGTAAGTTTTGTAGAACATAATGGGGAAAAAATATTTGCTCTTACTATTCATCCTTACTCGGAGAGTGAACTATCAAGAAAAAAGCTTGAAGAGGAAAACACTCTTAAAGCAATTATGCTTGATAATATCGCTGATGCTGTTTTTCTACATACTCCAGAGGGAAAGATTGTTTATACGAACCAAATAGCGTGGAAAGAGAGAGGGTATACTCAAGAAGAGATTTTAAAGATGACAATTCAAGAGATTGATGCGCCTGAGCATATAAAGGATTTTGATAAACTTATAGAACGTATTTTTAATGGTGAAGTTGTACAGTTTCAACGTAATCATCTTAAGAAAAATGGAGATAAGTTACCATTAGAGATAAACTCGAGAAAACTTCAGTACGATGATTCCTTATATATGTTAAGTATCACACGAGATATATCTGAACGAATTAATCATGAGGCTTTAGAAAAGTCTCACTATAATACTCTCCAAAAGATTTTTGATTCAATTCCTTCGCTTATAGTATATTCAAATGGGACTGAACTTCTTAAAACAAACAATCAACTATTAAATCTTTTTGGTTATAAAACTATTGAAGAATTTAAAATTGAACATTTATGAATTTGTGATTATTTTATAGAAAAAAAAGGGTACATTAAGAATGGCGCATGGGTTGAACAGGTCAAAGAGATGCAATCAAAAAATAAGGATGCTCTTGTTCTTATTGAAAACCCATCTACTTACGATAAAATGATATTTACTATCAGACTTATAGATTTTGACGATGGTAATTATCTTGCGATCTTTGATGATGTCACTGCTCTTCATTCTAAAATAAATCATCTAAAAGATGTAGCAGAACATGATTTACTTACAGGTGCATTGAACAGAGCTTCGGTCTTCAATTTACTTGGAAAACTCGATATAAAAGCTTATTCTATTTTATTTTTAGATATTGATTATTTTAAAAATATAAATGATACATTTGGGCACCATTATGGTGATTTAGTCCTCAAAAAGGTTGTTGAAATTTTCCGTAAGAGTGTGCGAAAAAGTGATATAGTATCTCGATGGGGAGGTGAAGAGTTTTTAATTCTTTTGCCTAATACTTTGCTAAAAGATTCATTGGTGACTGCAGAAAAGATTAGAGTTGGTATACAAGAGTATTATAAAAACTCAGAGATTTCTCTCACTATAAGCATAGGGGTTTCTGGAAATTGTACTGATGATTTTGATGCTTGTTTAAAACGTGCAGATGCTATGCTTTATGAAGCAAAAAACTCAGGAAGAAATTGTGTGAAACCAACATTGTCAGATGAATAATTAACTTAAAAGAGACTCTTGAAAAAATTTTATCTTTTAGATTTAGGTAAGTTTTATAACTAGCTTTGCTAAAAACTAAAGATGAAATTTTCAAACTTAAAACTAACAACTCCATACCTAGAATTAGATCCTCTTTTCTATGATGAGGTTGAGCCTACACCCTTAAAAAACCCTTATCTTATCTCAACATCTCAAGAGGCTGCAAAACTTCTTGGAGTGGAGGATGATGTAAAGCTTGATGAACATATAGTAGATATTGTAAATGGTTCAAAAAAACTCGAAGGTTCTCAAACTTTTGCTATGGTTTATGCAGGGCATCAGTTTGGACACCTTGTACCACGTTTAGGTGATGGCAGGGCTCTTAATCTTGGAAAAGTAAATGGGTGGAATCTACAGCTAAAAGGCTCAGGCATGACCCCATATTCGCGTCATGGTGATGGTCGGGCAGTTTTACGCTCTAGTATTAGAGAATATCTCATGAGTGAGGCTATGCATGGTCTTGGGATTGCTACATCTCGTGCGTTGGCACTAATAGGTAGTGATACTGATGTGTCTCGTGATGGATGGGAGAAAGGTGCTATGGTACTAAGACTTTCCCCAACATGGGTTCGTTTTGGAACTTTTGAGTATTTTTATATCCATGAAGAGTATGAAAAATTGCAAAGCTTAGCTGATTATGTGATAGAGGAGTCATTTCCTTTTTTAAAGGGTACAGAAAATATCTACTTAAAAATGTATGAACAGATTATTATAAACACAGCTACAACAATTGCAAAGTGGCAAAGTGTAGGGTTTAATCATGGCGTCATGAATACAGATAATATGTCTATAGATGGAAGAACTATAGATTATGGCCCTTTTGCATTTTTAGATGATTATGAGAGAGACTATGTTTGTAATCACACCGATAGGGAGGGACGATACAGTTTTAAAAATCAACCTTCAATTGCGCATTGGAACCTTGGACAACTGGCAATTACATTATCAGCTCTTATTAATTATGAGGATGCATTAGAAGCCTTAGAAAAACTCTTTGGAAGTACATATGAACAGGTGTTTTCAGAGATTATGTATGCAAAAATGGGTTTAGAAGAGGAGGATGAAGATGATAAGGAACTTTTCCAATGGATGCTTGTGAGTTTACAAAGAAGTAGAGTTGATTATAATACCTTTTTTAGAAAACTCTCCTCTTATGATGGAGATAAGTCTAGTATCTTAGATATTTGTATCTCTAAAGAACCCTTGGCAGATTGGCTAGTTACTTATGATGCAAGGCTTAAAAAAGAGTTTTTAACTAAAGAAAAGAGACATGAGAAAATGTTAGCGGTGAATCCAAAGTATGTTTTAAAAAATCATCTTTTACAAGAAGCGATAGAGAAGGCGCAAGGCGGTGATTTTCAAATGGTTGAAGATATGTTAAAGGTTGCTTTAAACCCCTTTGATGATCACACAGAATTAGAATACCTCACAAAGCCCACACCATTGGAAGTAAAAAACATAAGACTCTCTTGCTCTTCATAATAAAATTTATCTCTAACAAAGGCAACTATACCACTACTAATGGTATAATTCAGCGATTGAAAGGTTGTGTGTATGGATCAAATTATAAAATTAAAAGATATCATGAGTGTGGATTTAGCTTCTGTTGAGATAGATGCTTTTCTTGATGAGGTTGTGAAACTAATGCAAGAAAGAAGAGTGAGTTCAGTAATTATTACTCAAGAAGATAAGCCCTTAGGTATTATTACCCAGCGTGATATCCTTAAAGCTTTCAATGATACACATAAAACTCTTAAAATGGGTGTGAGTGACTTTATGAGCTCCCCTGTTCATACCCTTAATATCGATACAGATTATCGTGATGCTTATATAAAAATGTGTGAGCATGATATTCGTCATATTGTCATCACTAATGAGAATGGTTTGTTGGTTGGAATTTTAAGTGAGAGTGATTTTTTAAACTATCTCACACCAAAACAGCTTCTTACAACAAAAGAAGTAAAACGAGTGATGAATAAAGAGGTTATCTCTTGCAAGTCAAATGAAGCTTTACATTCTGCTTTAGATAAGATGCTTCAACACAACATAGGAGCTATAGTTGTAGAAGAAAATGACAAAGCTATAGGAATTGTGAGTGAGAGTGATACTCTTAAGTTGATCGGAGATACACACATCAATTTGGATGAACCCATCTCTTCATACATGAGTTCTCCAGTTATGGTTATTCATTATGAACAAACAATTTTAAATGCACAAACTTTAATGGATGAATTAAAGCTGAGACGATTAATTGTAGTTGATGATGATGAGAAAATAATTGGCGTTATCTCTTGCCATGATCTTATAAAATATACTCCCGAACATTACGTTGAAATGCTCCGTGATATGATTCATCGTGAAAAAAGTTTAGTATCAAAAATAGAAGTAGAGCTTGATAAAAAAATTGTTTTTCAAAATGCCCTAAAATCTTTACCACACGCCTTGATCATATTAACGCGTGATAATGGAGAAATTGAATTTGTAAATACACAACAATTAGCTCTTTGTAAAATACCAGAATTAAAGCTTAGTTCAAAGCTAGAAGATCTCAAATCAAGCTTATTTGATCTATTTCAAAAGCAGGACTGGAAAAATCAGGTACATAGTGGTAAAACAGTGCGTAAAGTTGTAAAGCTTCAACATGAAAACTCCGTATTTTGTTATTTTGATACAAGTATATCTGCCGTGTTTGATGATAATAATCATTTTGAAGGCTACCTTTATATAGCGCGAGATATCTCTCAAGAGCAAACTATAGATCTTGAAGTGAAACGTTTAAACTCACATCTTAAAGAGGTTTGTAAAATTACCCATATTGGAAACTGGGAGCTTGATGCAAAAACTTTAGAAGCTTATTGCTCAGATGAGATATGTGATATTATAGGCTTGCCAAGAGGCACAAAATGTGATATGAAGCTTTTAAAAACGCTCCTTGGAGAAGCTGATTATAAACGTTTTATAGACTCAGTGTCTCATAGTTTAAATACAGGAGATATATATGAAGGAATTTACAAAATATATCCTAAAAATAGTAAGCAAGAGCTTTGGGTTGAATGTAGAGCAAAGTGTGAATTAAACCCTGATAAGTCTATTAAGTCTTTGATAGGTACTATTCAGGATGTTACAAGAAGAGTAAAAACTGAACATAATGTTGAACATCTAAACTCTCTTTTAAAATCAATTCGAAATGTTAATAAACTTATAGTCAAAGCAAAAAGTGAACAATCTCTTTTGCAAGATATTTGTAATGAAATTGTAATGGTAGATAACTTTTATGGCATATGGATATTTATGCAAACTAGAGAAAAACAATTCTATAGTGCAGGGTATGAAAAAGATCTTGAAAGTATGTTAAAACAAAATATAATTGAAGGAAAATTTTTAGAGTATTGTACAAAGCTGGATAATAAAGAGATATGTAGAGTGCCAGTAAGTGATTGTGTAGCTTGTCCGCTTTCTGACTCTCATGTAAATACAGATGTGTTAATAGTCCCTATAATGCATGAGGAAAGTTTTTATGGTTATATCGGTTTTTCGGTTGGAAAAAATATTACTCAAGATGATGAAGAACAAGAGCTTGTTCAAGAGATGGCTAGGGATATAGCTTTTAGTCTTTATATGATAGACCAGCGTAACTTACATGAAAAAGAGCAAAAGCGATATAGATCTTTAGTGGAACAATCAAATGATGCAATCTATATGCATACATTAGAAGGTGTACTGATAGATGTTAACCCAACACTAGCAAAGATACACGGTTGTTCCAAAGAGGAACTTATTGGGAAAAATGTGAAAAGTTTTTATCAAGAAGAACAGCTGAAAATTGCAGAGTCTCATTTTGCAGCAATTCAAGAGACTGGAACAGTTAGCTTTGAGATGGAGTTTTTAAGGATAGATGGAACCCCATTTCAAGCGGAACTAGTTGCAAGTTTAGTTGAATTTGAAGGTGAAACTGTGGTGCAAGGCTCACTTCGTGATGTTAGTGAACGCTATAATGCTGAACAAAAAGCACAAGAAAATGAAACTAATATGATAGTCGCATTAGAAGGTGCTGGACATGGCGTCTGGGATTGGAACTTAGAAAAAGAGACTCTCTACTTATCTCCACAATACAAAGAGATGCTTGGATATAAAGATGATGAGATGGAAAATAGCTTAGCGGCTTTCTTAGAACTAATACATCCAGATGATTTATCTAAAATGGAATCAAATATTAAGCTGTTTTTAGAGCATAAGAAAAAAGAGTATTCTAAAATAAAACTTATTTTTAGAATGCGAGCTAAAAATGGAACTTATAGATGGATACTTTCAGTTGGAAATATTGTTTCAAACAGTGTTGATGGAACTATTAAGCGCATTATTGGTACCAACACAGATATCTCCGAACAAAAGTTTGAAGAGGAGAAATTTAAGCGTATTTTTGATGATTCTCCAACGGGAATCCTTTACTATAATGCTGATGGTAAGATAGTTTCATGTAATCATATTTTTGCAAGGTTTTTTCATTCTGATGCTAAGAAACTCGAAGGCTTACCAATGTATGAGACTTTACAAGATCAAAAGCTTATTGAGGCTATGAAGGATGCTATTGCTGAGGGTAATGGATATTATGAGGGATGGTACAATGCAGTAACAACCGATAGTTCAGGGTATGGTCGGGCTGTTTTTAAAGGTATACGTGATGCAGATGGTATTATCCGTCATGCTGTAGGATTGGTAAGCGATTATACACAACAAAAACAGGCTGAAGATGAACTGAGAATTTTTAAAAGAAGTGTTGAATCATCAACACAAGGGATTGTAATAACAACAGCAGATGAGAATACAGAAACAATTTATGTAAATCCTGCTTTTGAGCAATTAACGGGCTATACCTCAGATGAACTTCTTGGAAAAAACTTGAGTTTTTTAAATGATACAACAATACATCAGCCAGAGTTAGAGAAGCTTTATAAAGCGATTACAAATAAAGAATCTGTAAAAGTAAATCTAAAAAATCAGCATAAAGATGGCAGTAGTTTCATCTCTGAACTTTTTGTTGATCCAATTCTGGATGAGCAAAACAATGTAACACATTTTGTGGGGATTCAAAAAGATATTACAGAGATAAAAAAGAATGAACGCAAACTTAGACAATCTGCAACTGTTTTTGAAAATACAGCAGAGGGCGTGATTATTACAGATATTAACTCCATAATACTAGATGTAAATGAAGCATTTTCAATTATAACTGGTTATGAACATTCAGAAGTAATTGGGAGAAAAACATCTCTTTTAAAGTCTGGAAGACACAATCATAAATTTTACGCTGATATGTGGAATAGTATTCACCAAACTGATTCTTGGCATGGTGAGGTTTGGAACCGTAGAAAAAATGGAGAGGTATATCCTCAATGGCTTAACATAAACTGTGTAAAAAATACTGATGGTGATATAGAGAATTATATAGCTGTATTTTCAGATATAACCCAACTCAAAGAGACTCAAGACAAACTTGATTTTCTTGCCTATCATGATCATTTGACTGAATTACCAAATCGAACACTCCTCAAAGCGAGACTAGACCATACGCTTAGTTCTGCTAAGAGAGAGAATTGTATGACAGCGGTAATGTTTATGGATTTGGATAACTTTAAAAATATAAATGATAGTTATGGCCATTCTTTTGGGGATGAGCTTTTAGTTGCAGTATCTAAACGTATTGAGACTGTTATGCGTGAAGATGATACTTTTGCACGTATTGGTGGGGATGAGTTTGTGATTGTTATGAGTCATTTTATGAATTCTGAACAAGTAAGACATAGCTCTAAAAAAATAATGAATCAGTTTGAAAAACCATTTAAAGTCCAGGATAAAGAGCTTTGGGTGTCAATGAGTATGGGACTTAGTATAGCTCCTGATGATGGTACTAGTGCAGAGATATTAATTAAGAATGCAGATACAGCTATGTACGAAGCCAAAGATGATGGTAAAAACACATTGAAGTTTTATAATGACAAAATGAGTGCTCTCTCATTCGAACGTGTTGTTTTTGAAAATGCTCTTAAGAATGCTATAAGTAATCGTGAATTTGAGGTGTATTACCAACCTCAAGAAAACTTGCAAAATAACTCAATCATCGGTTTTGAAGCTCTCGTAAGATGGATTCATCCATCATTAGGTATGGTTTCTCCTGATAGGTTTATACCTATAGCTGAAGAGACGAAAATGATTTTGGAGATAGGGGAGTTTGTCCTAGAACAAGCTTGTAAAGATATTAAGAAGTGGCATGAAGAAGGTTTATGTAAGGGACGTATTGCTGTGAATGTTTCAGGAGTTCAATTGGAACATTCAGAGTTTGCCGATATACTGAAGAGTAATCTCAAACACTACGATATTGATCCATCAATGATAGAGATTGAAGTGACTGAGTCAATGGTAATGAAAAATCCTGAGAGATGGATATCTATATTAGAAGAAGTTAAGCGTACAGGTATTTCCATTAGTATCGATGACTTTGGAACAGGGTATTCATCCTTGAGTTATCTTAGACGTCTTCCTGTTGATACTTTAAAAATAGATCAAAGTTTTATTCAAGATATCCCAGATGAAAAAGATGCGTGTGCTATTGTTGACGCCATCATAAATATGGCTCACAGTTTAGGTTTAAACACTTTAGCAGAAGGTGTTGAAACACAAGAACAACGAAAGTATTTAGTGCAGAAATCATGTCAACACGCACAAGGTTATCTTCTCTCCAAACCAATGAATGGAGAGAAAACATACAATTGGTTAAAAGAAAGATTTTGATGGAGTACCGTTACATGTAAGACATTTTGATTCTACTTTTGTAGAGGTCAATAACAGTTGCTAAAAACACCCATCCCTTTTTATTCTTGAATCAAGAAACGGATGTTATAACTCCCTTCATAAGCCTCGATTTTTCCGTAGATCTTTTTACCATCACCACGATCTGGGATCTCAAAGGAGAGATTGTCTCCATAGAGACCCAGAATTTTTGCATTATAAAGTTCTAAGATGTTTGCATAATTTTTAATAATCGCTTTACGCGAAAATGTATTATCACGTTTTTCCTCTTTTATGATATCGTAAGAGAGTACTTCAATGTCCCCTTTGAATGTTTTTTGTGTGATCTAAGTGGTGCAGATCTGAGCAAAACAGCAATGCGAATACTTTGAATTGGAAGAAGCTATATTTTAAATGGCGTCAGATGTAAATAGCTAAAGATATGCAAGCACCTCTAAGCCAATAAAAATAATCCCCAAAAAAAGAGTAGAAGATATAAAAACTAAGGCAGTGGTAAGCTTTGGTTTACAATCATATAAAGAAGCTAAGTTAACATTGGCAACTGCTAAAGGCATCAAAAGCTCTATAAATATAATCCCTTTTATCATGGGGTCAAGTTCTATGTTTATTAATATCATAAATGTTATAGCAGGCAAAACAATAAACTTTACGCCCATAACCCAAATAACAAGTTTTTTACTAATCTCTTTTATTTTTGTTCCATACAAGTAGATACCAAATAAAAAGAGTTGCATAGTCATGGAAGCGTAAGCACCCATCATTAGCGTGTTTAAAATAACACCTGTTGGTCTGTAGTCGTATACACTTAAAGCTATAGCAATTATAGCTGCCCAAAGTATTGGAAGTTTGAGAATGTTTCTAAGTGAGGTTTTTGTATCAAAACTTCCACGTGAGTAGTAAAACACACCAATGGTGTAAACAACAAAAACATTGACGAGATTTACAACTGTTGTATATGGTATAGACTCTTCTCCAAATATTGCAATATTGATTGGTATTCCAAGGTTTCCAGTATTGCCGATAATGGCTGCAACAGTAGCTATAGAGTACTCTTTTTTATCTTCAAAAAGCAGCTTTGCTACAAAGGCTGAGATTACTACAACAACGACAACAATCAATAGATATATAGAGGGTGCATATAAGAGTGTTATATCAATAGGGCGTATAAGTAATCCCCAAAAGGTTAAAAATACTTGTAAAAAGTAAACATTTATAAGGGTTATAGTTTTATCATCAATCTGCTCTTTAAAACTCATCTTGGCGATAAACCCGATAACTATAAATATATATATGCTTAAAATAGAAAATATTATTGAACTCATAAAAGCAATTATACTGTATAATTACCTCATGAATTCAATAGAAAATATAAATAATACTATAAAAGAAAATTTAGCGGTGATGGTCTATTTTTCTGCACCAACTTGTAATGTGTGTCATGCACTTAAACCAAAACTTCTTGACGCCATTGATGCAAACTTTAAAGAGTTTAAGATTGAGAGTGTAGATATCTCAGTAGAGGAAGATATAGCACCCCATTTTGGAGTTTATGCTATACCTACTGTTTTAGTCTTTTTAGATGGTAAAGAGTTTTTACGTAAATCGCGCCACATGTCAGTGGATGAGGTGATACGTGAGATAAAACGCCCTTATGAGATTATGACCTCGTAGAGTTTATTTCATAAAAGCTATAAGTGAAGCTGTTACTGCTACATTTAAAGATTCAACACCACGCTGCATAGGTATACTAATGGCGTCAGTACAAAGTTTTTCAACCGCTTGTGATACGCCATCACTCTCATTTCCTAAAACATAGATACTTTTTTTGGTTTTCCCTACATCATAAATCTCAGTTTTTGCATGTGATGATAGTGCATAGATTTTTGTATCTTTAAGATGAGGCAAGATATCTTCTAGAGAATTACAAAAGTAGATAGGGAGTTTAAATAAAGTTCCTGCACTCGCTTTAATAACAAGCGGTGATATTTTTGCTGAACTTTTTTTAGGAAGTATGACGCCATCTACAAAGCCAGCCGCGCAACTTCTTATTATCATCCCAAGGTTTTGTGGATTTTGAATCCCATCAAGCGCTATAAGTTTAAAAGAGTCTAGGTTTTTTAACTCATTGGCGTTTTGATATGACTTAGCTAAGATGTCTATTGCAACACCTTGATCTTGTTTAGCATTTTTACTAATACGTGAGAGTGCATTTTTATCATGAAAACTCACCTCTATATCTCTGCTTTTTGCAAGAGAGAGTATCGTCTTTATAGCTCCATCAGTTTTATTTGAGTCTGCCATATGAAGTTTATGTACCTCTACACTTGCATCTTGTAAAACCTCTATAACTACATTTCTTCCATAAAGTGTAATGATTTTGTCAAAAAACGCTTTTTTATCTTTGTACTCTTGTGAGTCGTTCATTTGTATTTGTCCCTTTTTATTTAAACGATATTATAGATAATTTCTGTTTTATTCTTGATTACCTTTATCTCTTGTATTTGAAGTGTGTCAATCTCAAGTGATTTAAACTCCTCTATAGAACTGATATTATGTTTTGCTATCTCTCTTAAAACTATACCTCTGTAAGCTTTTGCCCAATGACTTACAGTTTTTCCATTTTTTAAGAATTTTAATGTTGTATAGGGTTTATTTATTTTGTAAAACTTATCATAATATCCAGCACGTAAATCTAAAATTTCATCTTTAGCTAAATACAGATCTAATTGGTAAGAAAACCTATCTTTGTAAAACTTATCTGGAGCTATATCGCCTATATTATTGCCTTGTTTTACTTTATAGTTAGCAATGGCGTTACCCCCTAGAATTGGTCCATAAAGGTTAGAGAAGATAATAAGGTTTGTTTTAAGATACTCCTGAGCCTCTTTTGAGAGTTTTGAATACTCTAAATAATCATACGCAACACCCTGGTATCTTTCAATTGCATCCATTAGAGGAGAATTAAATAAATCTTGCATATAAGGTTTGCAATCTTCAAATTTTTTAATCCCAAAAAGATTTTTTATCTCCTCTTCATTAGCTCTTGTGATTATTTCATTGTATTCTTTAAGAATCTCATCTCTTGCATGTGTTGCCCCTAGAAGATCTTTTTGTAAAGCATCCCCACCAAAGTTTTTACCTTCAGATGGAGAGAATAGTATTTTTAACATTGAAAGCCTTTATGAAGTTGAATAAATATTTATTAATTATTAGATACAATAAATCAAATTATACATAGGGTTAGTGAATGAAACCGTATATAAAAGTGTTAGGTGCTTATGGAACAAGGGCAAAAGGGTTTGGGACAAGCTCTTTTTATCTCAATAAACATAACGTCATAGATGCAGGTAATATCTTAAATACTTTAGAGCATGAAAGTACAAAGTTAAACAATATCTGGATTACACATTCACATCTTGATCATATAGTTGATATAGCATATATTATAGATAATTACTATCTTCAAAGAGATACCCCTTTACATATAATAGGCTTACCCCAAACTATAAAAGCGATACGTAAACATTTTTTAAATGACATAATATGGCCAGACTTTTCAAAAATTCCTTTGCACAATTCAAAAAAGATGTCAGTGATATATAAAGAGATAAAACTCAATAAAGAGTATAGACTCTCTAAAGATGAAACTATAAGGGCTTATAAAACAGATCATACAGTAGAGAGTTGTGGTTATATATACACAAAAAAAGATAGATCAATTCTTATTACAGCAGATACTTTTTCTTTAGATTCTACTATTAAAGAGATAGATAAAGATAAAAAGATTTCAAAAGCTATTATAGAATGTTCATTCTCTTCAGATATGAAAACTTTAGCAAAAGAGTCCAAGCATTTAACACCAAACTATCTTCAAAGGCAGCTTAAAAATATGCAAAGGGAAGATGTAAGTATATATATTAACCATATGAAGCCATCTTTTTTAAAGAAAATAAAAAAAGAGATTTCCCAAAATAAGGGCTCTAAGTGTTTAAATATACTAAAAGATGAAGAAATTTTAAACTTTTAGCCAAAAAGCCTTGACATTAAAAATATATTGCACTATAATTCTGGCTCAAATTCGATGCCGACATAGCTCAGTTGGCTAGAGCAGCTGATTTGTAATCAGCAGGCCCGGGGTTCAAATCCTCGTGTCGGCACCATTGAATTTTGAATATTAGAAACAGTGTTAGACCAGATAAAAATGGTGAGATAGTCAAGTGGCCAACGACGGCGGACTGTAAATCCGCTCCCTACGGGTTCAGAGGTTCGACTCCTCTTCTCACCACCATCTAGTGTTAATGCGGGTGTAACTCAGTGGCTAGAGTTCCTGCCTTCCAAGCAGGCTGTCGAGGGTTCGAATCCCTTCACCCGCTCCACTAAATTATTCTGGAAGCTGAAGTACAATTTCGTCTTACTTCATATTATCTATATATTATTTTATATAAATATCTATATAGTTATCTAATCACAATAAATTTGCTAATATTATAAAAAAAAGAATTATTCAATTATTGCTTATAAAATGTCTTGTGCTCTCGTGGCTCAGGGGTAGAGCACTTCCTTGGTAAGGAAGAGGTCGGCGGTTCAAATCCGCTCGTGAGCTCCATTTAATAAGAATTATGTTTTAATTAAGCAATAATTGAATGATTTTTGGGTATAATTCCATTTCAATTCACAATTAAAGTCGGAGGACACTATGGCAAAAGAAAAGTTTGAACGTAACAAACCGCATGTTAACATCGGTACAATTGGACACGTTGACCACGGTAAAACAACATTAACTGCAGCAATTACAGCAGTATTAGCAGTATCTAATGGTGCTAAACTAATGGATTATGATGCAATTGATAATGCACCAGAAGAAAGAGAGCGTGGTATCACTATCGCGACTTCACACGTTGAGTATGAGACTGATTCTCGTCACTACGCACACGTTGACTGTCCAG
>Ga0193965_1000365_pt1 | contig 14886 bp, 11 predicted proteins | sample FB_8_MG_FD_140330 | JGI IMG/M metagenome (GOLD analysis project Ga0193965, IMG submission 140330) | Microbial mat bacterial communities from the Broadkill River, Lewes, Delaware, United States - FB_8_MG | ecosystem: Environmental > Aquatic > Freshwater > River > Microbial mats | place: USA... | reverse complement strand
TGTAGAAAACATTGAGCTACTCTCTCGATTAATGATAACCTTACCCTCTCTTGCTATAGCATTTTTAGCTCCATTCTTAGGTCATTTTATCTATAGGTTTGGGAAGAAAAAAGCAGCTATTGTAGCTCTTGTTGGTTTTAGTCTTTTTGGTACTGCTGGTTTATATCTGCAAAGTATTTATGAAATCTTATTTTCAAGGTTTTTGTTTGGGATAGCTATAGCAGTCTTGATGATAGTCTCAACCTCTTTAGTGGGGGATTATTTTAAAAATGAGGCTCGTCATAAGTTTATGGGTCTGCAAAGTGCCTTTATGTCTGTAGGGGGGATTGTTTTTATAGTTGGAGGTGGTTTACTTTCAGATATCAGTTGGCATTACCCTTTTGCAATCTATTTTCTAGGTCTTATAGTTTTAGTTTTTGTGCTCAAATATTTACTAGAAGATAAAAATGCCTCAATGGAGTCAGAAGAGGATGAGCATCTTTTAAAACATAATCTTTGGTATATCTATCTTTTAGGCTTTGTTTTGATGTTACTCTTTTATATTTTACCTACTCAAATGCCTTTTTTAATGATAAATATTTTTGGAGCAAGTGGAACTTTAACGGGAGCAATTATAGCTATGGCTTTTATTTTTAATGCTTTAGGCGCTCTTAGTTTTGCAAAGTTAAAACAGAAGTTTTCATTTAAACAGATCTACATTATTGGTATGTTTATTCTAGCTATGGGATTTGGACTGATAGGTCTTGTAAAAGATGTAAATCTCTTTTTTCTCACCTCACCTATTATGGGCTTTGGAGGAGGTTTGCTTATGGCGAATATGACTACATGGATGTTAAGTGTATCTCACCATCAAAAAAGAGTAAGATCTTCGGCTTATCTGACAAGTGCCTTGTTTTTTGGACAGTTTTGTTCCCCGATTTTTACTCATCCTTTAGTTGAGTATTTTGGTGTACAAGATTTTTTTATTGTTACAGCGTTGATTGTCTTAATAGTGTTAACTTTTTATTTCGCTTACTCTAAGCTAAAGCAAACTATCTTTTAGAGATAAAGTTTGCTCTGATTTTTTGTGAATTTTGTGGAGATATTTTTAGATGAAACACTACAAGGTTGCCTTTTTCTAAAGTATAGGGAGTTTTTGTTTTGATTTTTGAATCTTTATGGGAATTAAAAGGGATCTCCAATCTTACAATTTTCTCTTCATCAGAAGAGTTTTTTACTTCATACTCTAAAGTTGTATTTAGTTGAAACTTATTATCAGCTTTTTCTAAAACAGTTTGCATGATTTTAAGGTCAAAGTTTTTTCCAAGTTTGAGCTTGATAGGGGTATTTTTAGGAGTATGACTTAGCACAGTTTGTGCAAGTAAAATGTTTTGTTGCCCTAATTTTGAATAAACTCTCACTATACCTTTAGGTAGTGCTATATCAACCCCCTCTAAATTGACGTATTGAATCACATCAAAATCTCTTTGCCCATTTATATACAATGGGTTGTTGAGTCTTGCACTATAACTTCTGCGTATTGCAAGTTTAGGTTTATCTATAAATTTTATCTGCGTTTTTTCATTGTTTGCTAAATCTACTTTAAAAGGGACAGAGTATATATGATATCCTTCATGGGCTTGATGCTCTACTTGTGGAGCTTCAGCTACCATTCGTGCATAAGCGATCTCTTTTTTTTGGAAATTTTGATGCTCTAGATTGATATCTCCTGCTAAAACATTCAACTTTGTTGATTGAAAAGCTTTTCCTGAACGGTTATCTATACTCATCCAACCATTAAGCTGAGCACTCTCTTGCATAAGATTTAAAATATAGTCACCCTTCCAAGATATATCTCTTATAAGATAATCAATCTCCAAATCACTTTTTATATCACTTTTAGTTTTAATATTCCAAACCAAAGAGGGTTTAGTGATTAACTCTTTTGGTATATCTTTAAATATTATATTTTTTGTTTCTACACTAATGATTTTTGAATTGGCAGTTTTTACCAATGCTATATTTACGTTACTAGATAAAAGAGTTGCAGGTATTGTTGTAAAACTATTAGGATCGTTTTTAATCTTTACCTCTATGTTTTTATTAATGTGTGCATCAAGTAGTTTCTCCAAGGTCAGTTTATCAAAGCGAAACTGTTGTGAGTTAAGCTCTATCGAAGAGGGGAGTTTGAGATTTACTGAGTCTGTATCTATAGTGTTTGCTACACCTTCGTATATTAAACTTGTATCTGTTTTTTTAAGGTCAAGCAAGCGCTGCTCATGGACTAAACCGATACCGTTGTTATAAACCACTAAGGCATTGTTTTGAACCTCTGAAGTCAGTGTAGCACTACAAGCGCCAGAGCTGAGAAAAAAGGTACTAAGAATTGCTAAAGATAATCGTTTCATAGAAAACTCCTTGTTAAAGATATGCTACACTTATATAAAAAATACTAGGTAACGCATTTGATCACTTCACCCCTATTATACCTCTTTACTCTTGCTTTTATAGCTACTTCATTTCATCTATTAGAGAGTAAAACAAAATTTAAAATTTTTAAATTTATACCCGCTGTTGTAATGATATATGCTTTTAGTATGTTCTTAGCAAGTATCCACTTGTTTGAGTATAATGAAAGTGTAGACGCCATTTATAAACTTACAAAAACCAATTTACTTCCGGCTATGCTCTTTTTAATGCTACTCCAGGTTGATTTGCGCCATTTTGTTAAACTTGGAAGATCTTTGATTATCGCTTATATTTTAGCCGTTTCTTCTATAGCTTTAGGCTTTATTGTAATGGCGTCAGCATTCCATTTTGATACTAATATGGCTGGAGCATTTGGTGCACTTGCAGGCTCATGGATGGGTGGGACTGCAAATATGATAGCGGTTGGTTCTGCTCTTGGAGTAAGTCAAGAAGCTTTTGGTTTTGCCCTTGTTGTAGATAGTGTAAATTATACTTTATGGGTGATGCTCCTTTTGTTTTTAGTCCCTTTTGCAAATATTTTTAATCGTTTTACAAAAAGTGATGAAAACCTGGCATATTTAGGAGATATTGCTTGTGCTTGTTCGATAGGGGCGAAGCGTTACTGGCTTTTAATTGCTTTAGCTCTTGTGGTCTCTTTTGTCTCGCAAGTGATAGCAGAGAACTTTGAACTCCTTGGTAAAACTACAACTATTGTTCTTTTAGCAACAATCTTTGGCGTAGTTGCATCTTTTACAAAACTGCGAAACTTAAATGGTTCTAGTGAAGTAGCTACATCTATGCTTTATATAATTATTGCTCTTATAGGTTCAAAAGCGGTGTTTGATAATTTTAGCGGACTAGGTATCTATGTTGTAGCTGGTTTTTCTATCTTAGTTTTTCATGCCGTGTTTATGGTTATAGGTGCGAAGATATTTAAGCTTGATCTTTTTAGTATAGCTGTAGCTTCACTCTCAAATATTGGAGGTGTCGCTTCTGCTCCAATCCTTGCAGCCACCTATAATAAATCGCTTGTAAGTGTAGGGGTTCTTATGGCAATTATGGGTTATATTATAGGTACATTTGGCGGGCTTTTAGTGGGAAACATATTAATAAATCTATTATGATGAAGTTTTCATCTAAATTACGTTTAAAAAGATGCGATGAGAGTGTATAATTGACCTACTATTCAATAAGTATAAAAATAAGGTAATATCTGGATGAAAAAAAGAACAAAGATTTTAGCAACTATAGGACCCGCATCAAATAGTTTAGAGATGATTCAAAAGCTTATGAGAGCCGGGGTAAATGCATTTAGATTAAATTTTTCTCATGGTACACATGATGAGCACTTAGAGGTTCTACAAAGAATTAGAAAAGCGCAAGATGCGACAGGTTTAATTGTTGGGGTACTTCAAGATATAAGTGGACCAAAAATACGTGTTGGGATGCTCGAAGAGATGTTTCATTTAAGAGCAGATGATATTATTGAATTTGTTAAAGAGGAGATTATAGGTTCTAAAATAGATGAGAATTATTACAAAACCTGTATCAATCAGCCTAAAATATTAGACCAGTTAAAAGTTGGTGAATATATCTATCTTTACGATGGCATGATTCAGACTGAAGTTATAGAAACGCTTCCTTACTCTGTAAAAGTGAGAGTAAAAAACAGTGGAAAACTTACATCAAAAAAAGGTGTAAACTTTCCAAATACTAGACTTGGCATCGATGTTCTTACCCCTAAAGATCGTGAAGATATTTTGTGGGGAATTAAAAATGGCATTGATTTTATGGCTATCTCTTTTGTCCAAGATGCCTCAGATATGATTAATGCTCGAAATATAATAGATGAGTATAATGCAAATGTACAACTATTTGCCAAGATAGAGAAATTTGACGCTGTTGAGAACATTGACGCCATTCTTGAAGCGAGTGATGGTTTGATGGTAGCACGTGGAGATTTAGGGATAGAGGTACCTTTTTATGAAGTACCAGCTCTGCAAAAGATGTTAATTACAAAAGCAAATAAAGCCTCAAAACCAGTTATAACTGCTACACAGATGCTTTTATCTATGACAGAAAAAGAGAGAGCTACACGTGCTGAAATTAGTGATATTGCAAACGCTGTTATAGATGGAACAGATGTTGTGATGCTCTCAGAAGAGAGTGCAGTAGGGATAAACCCTGTTTTGGCAGTAGAGACGATGGTTAAAACTATTCAAGGGGCTGAAAAAATTTATTCTTTTGATAAGGTGGATGAGTTTGAGATTAAAGATACGACCGACAGTGTAAACCAGGCCGCTGTAAGATTGTGTAGTGATGTGGATGCATGGGGGCTTATATGTCTTACGGCTTATGGAGCATCTGCAAGAAAAATTGCCCGTTATCGACCTAGACGCGATATATATGCAGTAACACATAATGCACAAGTTGCAAGATTTTTAACACTCTGTTGGGGGATCGTTCCAGCATTTTTGGTCAAAGAAGATTCTCTTGGACAAGTGATGAAAGAGGTAATGAGGCAGGGGATTGAGAGAGATGTTTTAAAGCTTGATAGAAGCTACATTTTAACTGCAGGTGATCCAATAGGTGTACCAGGTAGTACAAATATGATTAGAATCTTACGAGAGTATGAGATGAAGTTTTTCCAAGATTTACCAGATAAATAATATATATAAATATTTTTAGTGACATTTTAAGGACTATTTTTAGCTACAATAAAAGAAACTATTAAAGGTCAACTGTGCAAATATTAATGAATGAAGATGATTTCATTGTCTCAAAAACAGATATTAAAAGTCGTATTACTTACGGTAATGAAATTTTTATAAAGATGTCAGGTTATTCTGAGAAGGAGTTGTTAAATACTCCTCACAATATATTAAGACATAAAGATATGCCAGCAATTGTATTTAAATTATTGTGGGATAGAATACAATCTAAAGAACCTATAAATGCGTATGTCAAAAACAGATGTAAAAATGGTGACTTTTATTGGGTATTTGCTAATGTGACGCCATCTTTTGATAGTAAATCCAACATTATAGGTTACTATTCAGTAAGAAGAAAACCTAAAGAAGATGCACTAAAAATAATAGAAGCAATATATACAGATTTATTAAAAGCTGAAAAGCAAGGTGGTATAAATGCTTCTGAAAAACTTCTTACAAAAGTTTTGGAAGAAAAAGGAGTTTCATATGATGAATTTATCATTAATCTTCAAAAGTAATCAAAATCTATATTTTATAGTTCTCTCTTTCGTTGTTTTATTTGGTATAGGGTTTTACAGTTCATGGCCAATAGCTTTAGTTGTTTCTCTTTTTATACTCTTAGGTGTATTTATACCAATGGGAGGCTCCCATGATGATTTAGAATTTTTAAAGACTATGAATAAGATTATTAAAAATGCAGGTGAAGGGAAACTTGAAGAGCGTGTCACTAATATCCCTTTAAATTCACCTTATTTTGATACAGCATGGGGATTTAACAATCTTGTTGATCAGGTTGAAGCATATATACGTGATACTACTCAGGCTATAAGATTTGCTAGTAAAGGTGATAGAAGTGCGATAGTTTTAGAATCTGGTTTTAAAGGTGCTTTTAAAGATGCTGTAGAGCCTATGAATATAGCATTAAGGGCAATTATTTTGTCTAAAGAAACAATCGTTCAGGGCAAACTAGGAGTAGAGTTTGATAAAATGGGTGGTGGTTCAATTGGCGGTATCATTGCTGTAAAAAAAGATATTGAAGATGGTAGTGCTTTAATGCATAAAATATCAACTAATTCAAAACAAACAGCAGAGGCTTCACAAAATAGTTTAGAGTCTATTGGACGTGTACAAGGTATGTTTGAAGAATTAAATCAAAGTCTCTCCACTACAACAGAAGGTGTTGATAGATTAAATACACAATCTCAAGAGATATCCTCAGTAAGTGAATTAATTAAAGACATAGCTGATCAAACAAATCTTTTAGCATTAAATGCAGCAATTGAAGCTGCTCGTGCAGGTGAGCATGGTCGTGGATTTGCTGTTGTTGCTGATGAGGTTCGTAAACTTGCTGAGAGAACAGCTAAGGCTACACAAGAGATATCTATGACTATTTCAACACTTAAACAAGAAACTGTAGAGATTCATCATCAGTTTGAAAATATGTCAAACCTTGCGAGTGAGTCATCAGAATATATGAACGACCTAGAAGGAACTTTGGAGCATTTTACACTCAATGCAAAAGAAACAGAAGTTGATGCGACGAAAATTAACAATGTGTTTGTAGCTGCCATTATTAAAATAAATCATTCTATTTTTAAATCGCATGCATATTCTGCCATTATTAATAATGATCTCAAAGTGCAACTTGATACTCATGAACAATGTAGTTTTGCTGCATGGTATAAGGATGACGGTAAAGATATGTTCGGTGCTTCAAAATTATATTCTAGCTTAGAAGATGCTCACAGGATTATTCACCAAAGTGCTTTAAAAAATTTAGAATATATAAATACAGGTAGTGTATATCAAGAGAAAAATTTTGCTGACATAGTGTCGAATTTTAAAAAGATGGAGGAAGCAAGTTTGAAACTAGCTGAGCTCCTTGACCAAGTGATTGAATAAGAAAGAACACTTTACTAAAAAGTAAAATGCTCCTTTTTAAACTCAATGAATTCAGTAGCTACTTTTACATTTTCTAGTTTTAGTGTTTTAAGTGCTTTTGGATTTACAAGATACCATCCTAAAATAACATCAACGCTATCACCTTTTTGAAGTTTAAAATCATATGTGACACTGCGTTTTTCATTTGCATGAATCATAGTGTCCTTTAAAGTTGTACTTGCAGCCCAAGGCATAGCAGGTTTTCCTTCATGACCAATTACTCTTACAAATATTTCATCTTTTAGTGTAATAGTTTTACCTTCACGTATAACATTCACTTTAAGAACAGCTGTTCTTAGAGGGTGTAGGAGCAGTGCATGAGAGGTACGATTATCTATGTTAATAATAAACTGATTTATCTCTCTTAAAATTGATAGGTCAACATACTGAGTTAACATGTCTGAGTGAAAATGACTTCCTGCAAAACCATGAAAAGCGTGTTGTTCTCTCTCTTTTAGATTTGACACACTCCCTTTGACTTTTGGCATATGACAAGATACACAATTCGCTCCATCCATTTTATTGTCAATATTTGTTGAACATACATTAATTTTATGCTTGTTCATTTTATGAGAATGACACCCTATACATACATTCCCGTTCATCATATGTTCATTGCCCTCGGAAACTATTCCATGATAAGGGGAGTCTATATGCTCCTCTAAATTACCAAAAAAGTTTTTCTCCGTACTGGTCATTATGTTAGTATTATGTTTTGGATGTAGCTCTATCTCTTTTATACGGTGACAATATGCACAGCTAATTCCAGCTTGATGCGTTTCATTTTCAGCCATAGGTAGTGCCTTTTGACCCATAGTTTTCATGGCGTCTAAGTTATTTGCAGCTGGAGTGTGACATTTTCCACAAGCATAACGTTCTTGTTTTAAATTTTGTGGATGCTTTGCCCATACAGAATTGTGGATAGGATCCTTTTGTGGAGTAGAATTTGCATGCATCGAACCTGTAAACTCATTATAAATTTGTGTGTGACAAGCTTTGCAGTCTTCACTTGATGAGTAGTGTCTAGCTTTATCATTAGCGTTTATTATACTTACAAAGAGTAGAAACGAAAGTATATATTTCATAAAATTCCTTTTAAATAGATTTTATGAAATTATAACTAAAATAACTTATACAAATATATTTATTTTATTCCTCATCCCAAAGTTCTATCTCACCAGTGTGAAGATTATCTTCTGTGTATAAAGCTTCCTCCTCAAGCATTGCGTCCATTAAATCAAATAAAATATTAGATGCATTTTCCATTTTAATAAAGTTGTTTTTTATCTCTATTTCATGTTTGAGGATACTCCCTTCTTTGATAAGATTGAAAGTGTCTATTATAGCATTGTGAACAGCTTCATGCGGTTTTACTATCTCTTTAAAACTTTTTGAATGATGGAATTGTACCTGTCCATCAGTATTATACCACTCTCCAAAACGGCAGTTGTTATGATTATCAAATTCTTTGAAGTCATTTTTATTTATATGTGTTAAGGCATCAGCTTTAAATAGTATATGGTCTATCTTAGCAAGGACTACAAAGTTTTTATTTTTCATAAAACGACTAGCACTTAATACTGATTCTGAAGTTTCACTGAATTGACTGAGAGAACTATAAAGTGTCTCAACACTTGCGGTTGATTCCTCGGCAATAGAATTAAGCTCTTTCGAATTGTCTAGCATACCATTTGCTTCTTGTTGCAAAGTGGAGATGGAGGTAGTGATCTCATTAGTCGCTTTTTGTGTTCTCTCAGCAAGTTTACGAACCTCATCAGCAACAACAGCAAATCCACGACCATGCTCACCTGCACGAGCAGCTTCAATTGCTGCATTTAATGCCAAAAGATTTGTTTGATCTGCTATATCTTTTATAAGACCTATAATTGATGTAATCTCTGTTGTTCTTGATGTAACGTCATCAATTGACTCATCATTTTGTGCAATAATCTGAGAAAGTTTTTCAAAATTATTGTTCATTGTTTCCACAACAGAGTTATTGGAGCGTGAAAGTGATGCTGATTCTTGGGATTCTATAGCCAATTGAGCAAGAGTGTCATTTGTCTCGCTAATTTGTGTCTGAATACTTTTGAAGTTTTCTACTAAACCTTTTCCTGTTTGAGAAAGTTCTAAAAAAAATCTCTCTTTTTCTTTATTTTTGTGTTCCTCTTCCATAGCATCAAGTGAGATATTAACAAGGGTACCAGTTTTTATAAATGTTTTGTTAAGACCAATAGTACTAATGCGTCTAAAGTACTTGTTTTGTGAAGCATACTCTATAGAAGTGTTGACCTCACGTAAAATACTCTCAACCTGATCGAAAAGATCATTTATATTCCATGCTAATTCATTAAGGTCTCCACCACCTTTAATGTGATGTTGGCGATTTTCAAAATTGCCCTCTTTAGCAGCTAGTTTTATAATCTCTGATGAGCGTAAAATACTTTCCTTAACGAGATGAACATGTTTATAAATATAAACAGCAATAGCAATATTTACGAGATTAAAAAGAAGTAATACAAGATTAAAATCAAAAAATATAATTGATACTAAAAATCCAAGAGAGATGGTGATTATATGGGCGTAGTTTGCATAATTGAGTTTAGAAAGAGAGGATGAATTCGTCATAAGAGAGTCCTTTTTCTTTTAATAGGTCGTTCATTATCTTCTCACTTGCTTTTATGCCACCACTTTTTTCTGCTTGTAAAAGTTGTGCATAGAGAGGTTTGATAATTTGCATCGCTTCTTTACTTGGAGTTCTCCTAGAAGAATGGTAGCCGACAACTTTGTTTGTTCCACTCTCATAAGATGGCGTCACATTGGCCATTACCCAGTAAAAGGAACCATCTGCACATATATTTTTTACATAAGCATGTATTTCATGATTATTCTGTAGGTAAGACCATAAATATTTAAAAATTACCTTTGGCATATCAGGATGGCGTATAATATTATGAGGAGCTCCAATAAGAGTCTCTTCATCCATATCAACTATCTCCATAAACCCACGGTTAGCGTAAGTTATTTTCCCCTTTAGATCTGTTTTTGTGACCAATAAGAGATCATCTGGAAATGTTTTTTCATTGTTTTTTGGAATAATACTCATAATTTTAATTCCTAAAGTTTTTACATATTATAGAGGTAAAAGTTTAAGAACGACTTTGAGCTATAAACCGTAACCATAAATAGCCAAATATTCCTGCAAATAAAGAAGCAGCCAAAATACCTATTTTTGCTTGAAATATCATCTGCGGTGAGCCTAAAAATGCAAGTTCTGCTACAAAGATAGACATAGTAAAACCTATTCCTCCTAAAAAAGCAACTCCAAACACTTGATTCATAGAAGCACCTTCAGGGAGTTTTGCAATTTTCATTTTTATAGCGAAGTAGGAAACTCCGGCTATCCCTAAAACTTTCCCTAAAATAAGACCTAAGATAATTCCTAAAGAGATAGGTTCGAAAATCTTAGAACCTATTGAGGAAAAATCTATTGAAATTCCAGCATTTGCAAGTGCAAAAAGAGGAATTACTATTAAACTTACAGGTAAGTGAAGATCATGTTCAAGTCTTGCAGAGGGTGAACCTACTGAATCAATTCTATCTTTAATGTTGAGCAGTATCGCTTTTTGATTCTCATGCATTACATGGTCTGTAGTTACCGGATAATTATCATACTCATCAAGAAGATTTTTTGTATGTGATGTAAAATCAATAGGGGTGAGTTTAGGGCGAGATGGTATAGTCATTGCAGCAATAACACCGGCAATAGTAGCATGAACACCAGACTCAAGCATGAAAAACCACATAAATAGCCCTACTATAAAATAAGGAAGTATTGCGTGTATTCCAAATCTATTAAAGGAGATCATAATTAAGAAAGAGGCACCTGCTAAAAGTAGAGGTAAAAAATTTATCTGTTCTGTGTAAAATATAGCAATCACTAAAACAGCTCCAAGGTCATCTACAATTGCAAGGGCTACTAAAAATGTAACGAGTGATGTTGGAATACGCTTAGATAGAAGTACAAGAGCACTAATTGCAAATGCAATATCTGTAGCCATAGGGATACCCCAACCATTTTGACCATTAGTCCCATAATTAAGACTCAAATAGATTAAAGCTGGTAAAACCATGCCTCCAATTGCAGCTAAAATAGGCAACATAGCTACTTTAATGCTAGATAATTCACCGTTTAAAATCTCCCGCTTTATCTCAAGTCCAACCATAAAGAAAAAGATTGCCATTAAGCCATCATTAATCCAGTGGTGTATAGAGTGTGAGAGTTTCCAATCTCCCACATTAAAATCAATATTAGTATGAAAAAAATGTATATAGTCTTCAGTAAGGGCTGAATTAGCCAAAATTAAAGCAATTACTGTCATCCCCATAAGGACTAACCCAGTAGTTGTTTGAGCATGTATAAAATGTTCGAATGGTGTAGCTATTCTATTAAATACTTTCTCCCATGGAGCATAGAGCCGCATAATTTTCCTTTAACTTTTTTTTATTATTATATCGAAGAAGAGAAACATTAATTAAACTGAGTATAATAGATTTATGAACTTAAAAGACTTAGAAAATAAGAGTATATTGTTATTTGGTAAAAGTAGGGCTTTCTCGAGTGAAGAGTTTGAGCTACAAATACAGCAACACAAAATAAATATTGTCAAAGAATATGATGAAAGTGTAGTACTTATAGTCGATGGTAGAATGATGACGCCATATGAGCAAAACAGTAGTGAAGCTCTTTATGAAGAAAACAAAGCACCCTTTATTTCAGTAGATGAATTAGAAAAAGAGTTAGCTCTTGAAATTGATGAAGATACACTACTTATGAGCTTAAAACTTTCTCGTGATAAAGAGCGACTAAAAACTTTTTTACTTAACTCTATGATTAGTGATAAACTCTTTTTCAGACTTTTAAAAATGTATAAATGGGATGGAGAAGATTTTTTTGAAAATGATGATAATCGTGATATAAGTGCTGCATTTATCGCAAGGTTTTATGAAAATATAGAGAGAAATCATAATGTTCAGTATTCTAGTGCAGGTTTTATACATCTTATCTCACAAACAAAAAATACAGAACTCCTAGAGGCAATTGCAAACTTAGAACCGATAAAGTATCACCCAAATATAGAATCTGCAATTGCTATGAATTTGTATATCAATGAGGATATGCAAAAAAAACTTTATAGATCGCAAAAGCCCAACCTATTAGAAGCCCTCTCTCTTAATAAAAATCTCTCTAAAGAATTAGTAAAACAGTTTTTAGAGGATGAGAGGCTTGCAAAAGTTGTTACTCAAAGTAGAATACTAGATGATGAACTGTTTGAAGATTTTCAAAAATATCCAATTAGTTTAGCACTTAACGAGAGTCTGAATGTAGAGATGCAAAAAAAGCTTTTATCACTTGGGAACATCGATGTAAATTATGCACTCGCACTTAACAATAATCTAGATATATCTATAATAAATGAATTCCTAAAAATTGAAGATGAAAACATTCAACAAGCAATTTTAGAAAATAGTGCTACGCCTATTTCTATTTTAAGAGAGGCGTACAAAGAGGAGAGAAATCATTTGGCTCTTTCTAAAAACGAAAACACACCTATAGAGATTTTATATCAACTCCAGCTTGATAGTAGGTATGAACGCTATGTAAAAGCAAATGCAGGATATGGCAAACATATACAAACACAAAATATAGGATGGTTAATGTAATGAGGGCATCAGAATTAAGTGCAACAATATTAAAACTAGTAAGGCAAAAAGTACCAACATTTCTTTGGGGTGCTCCAGGGATTGGAAAGTCCTCTATAGTTAAACAGATTGCTAAAGATACAGATGTCGGTTTTATAGATTTGCGTTTAGCTTTAATGGATCCAACAGATTTAAAGGGGATACCTTTTTATGATAAAGAGTCTCATACTGCACTCTGGGCACCACCTGCATTTTTGCCTAAAACTGGAGAGGGGATTTTATTTTTAGATGAGCTTAACTCTGCCCCTCCATCTGTTCAGGCTTCTGCATATCAGCTTATACTTGATCGTCAAGTTGGAGAATATACACTTCCAGATGGTTGGGCAATAGTAGCAGCTGGAAATCGTGAAGGTGATAGGGGTGTTACTTATAGGATGCCAGCGCCCTTGGCAAATAGATTTGTTCATTTTGAGATGGAAGTAAATCTTGATGATTGGCGTTACTGGGCATATAAGAAAAAACTTGATGAGAAGATAATCTCTTACATATCTTATAAGAATGAACACCTGTTCACTTTTGATGCAAAGAGTGAGCATAAAAGTTTTGCAACCCCTAGAAGCTGGGAATATGTAGATAGTATTTTAAAAAGTGGTCTCAGTGAGAATTTAATTCTTGACGCCATTAGTGGAGCAGTTGGTAAAGAGGTCGCAGTTGGTTTTTTGAGCTTTGTTAAGGTGGTCAAAAGACTACCAGATATTGACGCCATTTTAGAATCAGGCGAGGGTGAATACTCTGATGAGGTCGATGTTTTATATGCCTTGAGTGTGGGTTTAATAAGTAGAGTTCTAAATGATGAAACAAAGATAGATAATCTACTCAAGTATACACTAAACCTTAAAGGCGAATTTGCAGTGATGATAATTCAAGATCTACAGCGCAATGGCGTCAAGATGGAGCACTCCGAGGTTTTTAAAGAGTGGGTGAAAAAGTTTATGTATCTTTTAGAGTAAAAAAGATGTTTGAGAAAAAAATATCTCAAGCTAAGGCAAAGCTTTTAGTAGAATACCCTTACTTTGGGACAATGGCGTCTAAGCTAGAACTTGTTTTAAATGATGATATAGAGGTTTTCAAGTCTGATGGGAAAAAACTCGAATATAGCTCGATGTTTTTAGAAAATGCCCAGGTTAGCCAACTTGAATTTGCATTGGCCAATGGGGCGATGCATGCCTCACTTGCTCATGAAAACCGTAAAAACAACCGTAGTGGTTGGCTTTGGCAGATGGCTACTGATATGGCGATAAATGATATGTTAGTACAAAATGGTATGGATTTACCAGATGGCGCTCAGTATAGAGTTCGATTTAAAGGTATGTACGCTGAAGAGATATATGCTGAACTAAAATCTGACATCTTACGAGAAGAAGAGAACTTAGAGTATGAAACAGATGATGCTGACGATATTCAAAATAGTGATAAAAAAAATCAAGAAAAACCAGAGTCAAAAGAGCAGATACAAACGCCAGAACAAATTCAAGAGGAGATTTTACAAGAACAACTTTTAGCTGAGGAAGCTATCTCTCTTTTGGCATCAGAGTTTGACAAAGGGGAGGCTCCATCCCATATAGAGAGATTTTTTCAAATAGATTATTTTGGAAAAATTGATTGGAGAGATGAGTTAAAGGCTGCCCTTGATAGATACTTTAGGGATGATTATACTCTTTTGCCTCCAAATAAAAAGTTTCTCTCTCAAGGGATTTATCTCCCATCTACATCTTCGCAAACCTTTAAACTTGTAATTGCGGTTGATAGTTCAGGGTCTATAGATGATGCGCTTCTCAGTGAGTTTTTAAGTGAGGTGAATTTTCTCATGAGTTTAGTTTCTCATTACCAAATAGAACTTTTAGTATGTGATGAAAAAATTCACTCTCATAAAACATTTTATAGCGGTGATAATTTAGATATAGAGATAAAAGGTGGAGTGGGGACTGACTTTAGACCTGTATTTGAGTTTGTAGAAAAAGAGTTTGATGATGTAAAATTACTACTTTATTTTACAGATTTAGAGGGGATTTTTCCAAAAGAG
>Ga0193965_1000364_pt1 | contig 14943 bp, 13 predicted proteins | sample FB_8_MG_FD_140330 | JGI IMG/M metagenome (GOLD analysis project Ga0193965, IMG submission 140330) | Microbial mat bacterial communities from the Broadkill River, Lewes, Delaware, United States - FB_8_MG | ecosystem: Environmental > Aquatic > Freshwater > River > Microbial mats | place: USA... | reverse complement strand
TTTTGTTGTAAACCGCGATCATAATGCAGCCATAAATATTTTGCGTGTCGGGCTGGACACGTTAGCGACCTCGGTCGCTTAGAAGCCCCTTCTGAATCTGTGATTCAGGAGGGGAGCAGTCACAAGATCAAATTAACGCCCTTCGGACGGGCTGTCAGCTGACAGCTATCAGGGAATGGAATTTCCTATATTCTAAAGATATTTGTACAAAGGCAAACCCTTGCAAACGCTCATTCCGGACTGCAGCCAAAGGATTTTGCAATATGGCGCGCCAGGGAATCCACAATACAATTATGCTCTGTTTCAGGATTCCGGTGAAGCCAGAATGCGGCAGGGGCCAGGGCAGGAAACCCCTCTTCCTCTGTCAGTATTCTCATCCCTTCAGGAACAATACTTTGGCTGATGACGGTTACGGCCAGACCGGCGCTGACTGCAGCTTGAATTCCCATGATGCTCTGGCAGGTATAGGCGATACGATAATTGATACCTGCCTTGTCAAGGGCGTCAATGGCCCATTCCCGGGAATAGCAGCTATCCGGAAACAAGGCTAAAGGCAGCGGATTTTCTTCATGTTGGCAATGCCGGACAGAGGTTGCCCATACCGTGGGATCCCGACGGAGCAGCAGGCTGTTCTCCAATTCCAGAACCGGGGAGGTAGTCATGGCAAGATCCAATTCCCTTTGCTGCATACGCGGCTGCAACTGGCTGCTGGATTCACAGATTACCTGGACCTGAACCCTGGGATGGGTCCGTGAAAATCCTGCCAGGATTTCAGGAAGGAACCGGGTTGCATAGTCGTCCGGCAGGCCGATACTGATCCCTCCGCTCAACTCCGGTTTTTTGAGCAGGGATACCGCCTCTTCATTCAATTTCAGTATCCGCCTGGCATAATTCAACAGGGTCAGACCGTCGGTCGTCAATGTGGTGTTCCGGCTGTCCCGCTTGAGCAGCGACTTTCCAAGCAATCCTTCAAGCCGCTTGATCTGCATGCTCACTGCGGACTGGGTCCTGCCGACCTGCCTGCCGGCCACACTGAAGCTGCCGCTGTCGGCAATGGCAGCAAAGGTCCGGAGCAATTCCATGGGTAGATTGGTGTTCATGTCACTCCTTATAAATCAAAATTCTTGATCTATATCATTAAAACAATTCGTTTGCTTGATCAATCATTTTTTTTTATCGTTATCCCAACAAGTTAACCCGTTTTAAAGAGGAGAGGCCATGAGATCCCAGGAATGTCAATGCTGCGGTTTGAAAGTCCCAAGCCGGCTTGACTCACACGCAATAAGCCCACCCGTCAAGTTTGTTCAAAAGATGCTCAGGCGATATAAGCGCTGGGTGGCAATCAAGGAGAGCTGCCGCCAGTTACAGAAGATGGATGAAAGGATGCTCAAGGATATCGGCATCAGCCGGGCGGACGTGGTAAGGCTCACCACATACGATGGTCTTTGGAAGCACATGCGGGACTCTGGTGAACCGGACCCAAAGCCTTATGCATAGGGTTGCACATTACGGAAAACCCAAAGCGACCCGGTTCCTTCAATGCAACTTAGCATCTCCAGGTCTCTCTTTGGGGTTGAAAATATACCGGAGACAAGGGCCTGTCCTATAACCGCCATGGGCTGCCCTGACATATCAACACCCAGGTACAGCCCACAACGAAAGTTAAAAGAGCTGTGTCGCTCACACAGACTTTCTTATAAAAATCAAGATAAATAGCGTTCAAATACTAAACAAAACGCTCAACTGACAGGTATTTTAAATCCGGGCAATTATTTCTTTCAATGCCTGAAACGACTTTAAATTTTTTTTCTGACTGGATATCTCTTTGTTGGCATTTCTGATTAGCTGTCTTAACCGCTGGCGATCCATGTCCGGGGCGGCTGACAGGATTGTTTCCATGGCATCATCATCCCAGGCCAGCAGTCTGTCTAAAAACACCTGGATGTTTTTATCTGTTTGTGAATCAATTTCGGACTTGGGCATGTAAAGACCGGTAGGAGCGGCTTTTAGCTGTTCAAGTGCGGCCAGAATGGATTCCGGGTCCACCTGCCTCATCAGGGTGCCGATGTACTGTCTGTGGCGTCTGGCCGCCACATTGGAGGTGATGGATTTTGCCTCGACCAGGGCCTTGAACAGTTCGGGATCAAGGTCGAGCCGTTCAAGCTGATCCACGGAAAGCAAGCTTAAATCCTCCCCAAGCTTCTGAAGGTTTTCGGCCATCTTTTTTTTCTTTGTTTTGCTTAAAGGCAGGGGCTCATCGGGTGTGTTGTCTGGGGGTAAAGTCATTTGTTTGATTTTTTATCTATAAAATGGGTTGCAGGTTCAGTGGGTGGTGTTGTGTTTCCATCCAGGTGCGATAAAATGTTTCCTGAATTATGAAGGCATCTGAACAGGCTCTATGCCGGGTCAGATCCATGGAGGCGAGAATACTGTCCTTGGTGGTGTGCCATATTTCCATCTGGGGTTCGGTCAATATGCATTCCAGCGGGTTGATGGTGAAGGCCTGGCGGATACCGGCCTCGGAAAAAAGCCGGGTCACCCAGGGTTTATCCATCACCCATCCATCCGAATAAACGGTCACGCCTTTCAACGTACGGTTTAATTCCCTGGCCACGTGATCCAGGGGTTTACCGTATTTGATCAGAACTTCCCGGGAAATGTGGTGGGTGTCCTGGGCTACCGTGTCCCAATGGGTCCAACGATCCGCCGGGAGAATCAAGCTACAGTATCGGTTCTCCCCTTCAAGGGCCAATCCGATTTCAATGGGATAGGATTCGCAGCCAAAGCCCGATGCTTCCACATCCACGATAAAAGGTCTGAACGGCTTGGTATTTTTCTTTTTTTTCATGGGATAACAAATCGTAAATTACTAAAGATTATTATCTATAATTTACGCACTTCCAAGTAAAAAGGCAAACCCTTTCACTCGTCTTAACGATTTAAGGCCCATGGGCCTATACGACCCGGAAAAAATAAATTTCACAGCATCTCGACGGCACAGGCCATTGATACGCCGCCGCCGCCGCAAAGCGTGGCAAGGCCTAAGCTCTTGCGTTTGTGTTTCATGGCATAGATCAACGTGGTCATGACCCGGGCACCTGTGGAGCCAATAGGGTGCCCCAACCCAATGCCGGAACCGTTGATATTGGTGATTTCCCGGTTAAGATTCAGCTCTTTTTCACACCCCAGATACTGGGCGGCAAAGGCTTCATTCACCTCAATCAAATCAAAATCATTGATGGCAATACCGGATTTTGCCATAAGGTCCTTGACCGCCGGAACCGGAGAGAGCCCCATGACAGAGGGGTGGCATGCCCCCATGCCTGTGGCTTTGATTTTTGCAATGGGGTTGAGTCCCAATTGCCTGGCCTTGTCTGCGGACATGATCACCATGCCGGTGGAACCGTCATTAATACCCGAAGCGTTCCCGGCAGTAACCTTCCCGGTGTTGGGGACAAATGCCGGGGGCAAGGCGGCAAGTTCTTCCAGGGTTATGCCGGGCCTGAAATGTTCGTCCTTGTCAAAGATAATGGGGTCTTTTTTGCGCTGGGGCACTTCAACGGGAACGATTTCATCGGCAAAGCTGCCGTCGTTGGTGGCCCGTTCCGCATTGTTATGGGAACGAAGGGCCAACTCATCCATCTCCTCCCTGCTGATGTCCAGAAGCTGGGCGACAAACTCCGCGGTGTGACCCATGATATATGGTTTGCCCAAAAAATCAGAGGCCGGGGCCTGGGTGGTGTCCACAGGTGAGGTGTCATCAAAGGGCAGAAGATTGGAGCCGCAATACAGAGAATGGATCAGGGCATCCACAAAATTGGCATCCTGGAGACGGCATCCCCAGCGGGCTTTGGGCACGGCATAGGGAACACCGGACATGTGCTCGGTGCCGCCTGCCAGGATCACATCGGCCATGCCGGCCTGGATCATGGCCATACCGGACAGGACCGCTTCCATGCCTGAAATGCACACCCGGTTGATGGTGACGGCAGGGACCGTGTCCGGGATACCTGCCATCAGCGCGCCCACCCGAGCAGTGTTCAGGGTATCGTGGTGTTCCACACAGGTGCCGTAGCGCACGTCATCAATGCAGGCAGGATCGATGCCTGCCCGCTTGACGGCCTCTTTCATGGTAATACCGGCAAGGTAGGCGCCGCTCAGATCTTTTAATGTGCCGCCAAAGACGCCTATGACAGTGCGGCAGGCTGATACAATGACAACGTCTTTCATAAAAATATCCTTTTTCGGTTAAATGATCGTTTGATTTTAAAATATTTTTCAGGAGAATACCATGGACCGGACCATTAACGAGAAGGATTTTTTAAAACCACCACATTGACCCTTTGCTCCCAGCGTGGGCTATTGAAAATTAGTAGAAAACTATTAATCTTAAAATAATAACCTAACCTGACCCGCCGAGAATAGCTCATCAATTCAGAGCGTTTTGTATTAAAACCTTAAAGCCTTGAATTTTTAATGGATTCTAAAGCTTTAAAATGCAAACGCTCTGAAGAACGGGCACCGGCTGCATAGCCGGAAATTCAATTTTTCAGAAAGGAAAAAGATGAAACGTTTTATTGTACTTGTTGCGTTAACGGCAGGACTTGCTGTGGGCTCAAATGCCATGGCAGCGGATTGGAATTTTTACGGCAGCGCCAGAATTGAAGCCTTCTGGAGTAATGTGGAAGACAGCACAGGAGAATCAGAGACCAATTACAGTGAAACCCTTCAAACCGATTCACGCATCGGCGCCAAAGTCAAGGTATCCGATGAGCTTACTGGTCGTTTTGAATACGGGACCGACGACAGTGTTGCAAATATCCGTCACCTCTACGGCGAGTGGGATTTCGGCAGCGGAAAACTGCTGGTGGGCCAGACCGACAGCCTGCTTAAGTTTTCCATAAGCAAACAGGTTTACAACAACAATTCTGGGCTGAAAAAATACGGCAAAGTGGATGCCAGCCGCCGGCCCATGATTCGGTTAACTTTCGGGGACTTCCAGATTGCAGCTATTTCTCCAAAAGTTGACGATCTGGGCGCAGCAGAGACCCAGGTGGTTATGCCCAAGATAGAAGCCAAGTACAAACTGTCCATGGACAGTTTGTCCATCCAAGCGGCAGCAGGATACCAGACATATGAAGTTGATGATGAATTCGATGTGGATTCATACATACTGGCCCTGGGCGGGAAATTTAACTTCGGTCCGGCCTACATTGCCGGGGATGCCTGGTTTGGGCAGAACGTGGGCCCCTATGGACTGGCATGTGCGCCTGACGATGATCCCGTAATCGTCGGCGGAGAGCTGAAGGACAACGATGCTTATGGCCTGGTCGGCGTCATCGGCTTTAAAATGAATGACATGGTTGCCCTTGAGGCCGGCATCGGGTATGTCTGTTCTGAGCTGGATGATGCTGATGAGGAAGATGAGGCAATGGCTTACTATATGCAGGCCACCTTCACCCTGGCCAGCGGTGTTTATATCATTCCTGAAATCGGCTTCCTTGATGCCATGGATGATATGAGCGGTAACGATGAAGGTGATGAGCTTTACTACGGCATGAAGTTCCAGATCAATTTCTAAAAAAGATCCGCCTTCAACATAAAAGAAATAAAATTCAAAGCCCCGATCGGCATCCTTTTGCCAATCGGGGCTTTTGTTAATTAAAGACCCAATTCATCGGCCCAGGCAGAAAACCGTTTTGCATGGCCCAAATTAAGTTTGGCAAGAGATCTTTCAATCTTTTCCCGGGTCATAACGTTATCGCGTTTCTTCGGGCTCTTTGAATAGAATTTGTCTGCGCAGCAGATGATTTTTTCTTCCAGGGTAACAGGCACCATGTCCCGATGGGGCAGGGGCAAATCCGCTTCAACAATATTTTCAAGGGTGATGCCGGCGCCGGTATGACGTTCGGCCACAAGACCAAATTGCCGGGGCAAACCCAACCCGTCTAACAGTTCACGTCCAAGGTATCCGTGACACACATAGGGATATTTACCCGCACAACCGATTTTCGGAGAACTGGTTTTAAAAATACCGATATCATGGAGCATGGCTGCTTTTTCGATGAAGTCCATGTCCGGGTTCAGGTGGGCAACGCCCTTTGCGATGGCCAGGCTTTTTGCGACGACCTTTGTGCTGTGTTCCACCAGAACAGCAAAAAGTTCTGAGTCCGGATCATAAAATTGCCTGATGATTTCCACTGGGTCTATCGACATAAAAAGTTCAAAATCCTTATGCTAATTATTCAGGGAACCGGACATCAGCACCCCCTCAATAAACGGATCAAGATCACCGTTCAGCACCCGGTCCACATCCCCGATTTCAAGGTCGATACGATGGTCTTTTACCATTCTGTAGGGATGCAGCACATAGGAGCGGATCTGGCTGCCCCAGGCATTGTCGTCCTTGCTGGCATGCAGGTTCTGCCTTTTTTGCTCCTGTTTCTGCTTTTCCAGCTGGTAAAGTCGAGATTTAAGCACTTTCATGGCAATCTCCCTGTTCCGGTGCTGGGAAGATTCCTGCTGACACTGGACCACCACACCCGAGGGCGCATGGGTGATACGTACGGCTGAACTGGTTTTGTTCACATGCTGGCCGCCGGCCCCGCTGGCCCGATACACATCAACGCGCAGATCCCCTTCATCAATGTCGATATTGATTTCATCCTTGACCTCCGGATAGACAAAAACGGCAGCAAAAGAGGTCTGGCGTTTGCCGCTGGCATTGAAAGGTGAAATCCGAACCAGTCGATGCACCCCGGATTCGGCTTTCATAAATCCGTAGCAGTTTGGGCCGGAAACATGGAGTGTTGCGCCCTTGAGACCGGCTTCGTCTCCCTCCTGAAAGTCAATGATCTGACACTTGTACCCTTTTTTGTCGATCCACCGGGTATACATTCTGAACAGCATTTCCGCCCAGTCCTGGGAATCCGTTCCCCCGGCACCGGCATTGATGGAGACAATGGCGGCCCGGGCATCATCCTCCCCGTCAAGGGTAATCTCCAGGGAAAAGCGTTTTATCTTTTTCTCCAGATGGGCCAGCATCTGAGCGGCTTCCTGTTCAGCCGCCTTGTCCGACTCCTCCTTTGCCAGTTCCAGCATCACCTCCACATCCTCAATTTCTGAAAATATGGCATTGCAGGTCTCAATAAGACCGGCGATGGAGGTGCGTTCCTTTGACATTTCGGTTGCTTTTTCCGCATCATTCCAGAAGTCTTCCCGGGCAATGAGCATCTCAAGTTCCCGAAGCCGTTTTTCCTTTACAGGGAGGTCAAAGATACTCCTTAAGCCGGTTGGCTTTAGCGGTGATGGAAGAGACAATCTGTTTGTATTCTACACTCATTATAATAATCTCCTAAATCTTTTTTTCATGGGTTCTATCACACAAATCAAAAGAAATGCAACCAGACAGGCTTTGGCAGCAAAATCCCCGTGGCGGGTATAAACGGTTTTGCCGGAAAGGACCGGAACCTGCCGGGTAAGGGCACAAGCAGTAAAAATATCTGATTTTTCCAAAATGGTGCCGGAAGGATCAACGAATCCCGAGATACCTGTGTTTGCGGCCCGGACCACACTGCGCCGGTTTTCAACAGCCCTGAACACGGCAATGGAAAAGTGCTGAAGCGCGGCCTGGGTTCGGCCAAACCAGGCATCATTGGTCATGGTGGTTAAAATATCTGCCCCATTGAGAACAAACTCTCTGGCAATATTGGGAAAAAGGATCTCAAAACAGATTAATACACCGGTCGTTCCCGTATCAAATTTTAACGGCACCGTCCCGGTTTTCCCCTTTGAGAAATCACCGGCACCGGCTGTCAGTTTTTGAGCGAACCAAAGCAGGTTTTTGAAAGGCACATACTCCCCAAAGGGCACCAGATGATGTTTATCATAATAGCCCTTTGGCAAGGCAAGGGGAGTGAGCATGCAGGCCCGATTGTAATACAGGAAACCCTGGGCCGAAGGCTGGGCGGCAGGAATGCCGATGAGAAAAAAGGTGCCGGCCTTTCTCACCATGGCATCCACCCGGTTCGAGGGCCCAGGGTCCATGCCGTAGTAAAAGGGCACAGCCGTTTCCGGCCATACCACAAGATCGCAGGGAATCGCCTGGAGGGATAACCGGGCATACCGGTCTATGGTTTCATCAATAAATACGTTATCCCATTTCCGATCCTGGGGAATATTGGCCTGGATAACCGCAATTTTCCGGGAAGGTGCGCCTTTGATCTGTCCACGAATTTTTGCCAGTTCAAAATGGCCGTAAATAAAAGCGACACCAAGCAGAACCGTTGCAAGGATTATACCTGCCATATTTGCTTTTCCAGGCCATGCCCTTTGGGAAAACGCCTTAAAAGCCGTTACCAGAATCCCGTTGGCAAGCACCAGCAGAAAGGAAATTCCTAAAACCCCGAAGGTGTCTGCCGCCTGGATCAAAACCAGGTTGGGATACTGGCTGTAACCCAGTACGCCCCAGGGAAAGCCGGAAAACAAATATGTCCTGATATATTCCAGGGCGACCCAGGCCACGGCCCCCCAGAATGGGACAAGGCCTTCAGGGATAGGGATCTTTTTCATGACCAGGGCAAAAACGCCCGTATAAACAGACAGGTACAAAACCAAAAGCATAAGGCAGGCCGCAGCCGCTAAAGGGTTTAGACCACCGTACTGGGTCATGGTGGGACAAATCCAATAAATAAGAGGCAGATAAAAACATATCCCTGTACCGATGCCTGCATAGAAAGCCTGCTTTGAACCCAGTCGGTCAATGGAAAGCCATAACGGGACCAGAGCAAAAAAGGCTGCCGGATAAAAACCTGGAGCCGGGAATGCTGAAAAAAGCAATAGGCCGCCCGCCAATGCAGGAATAAGGGGTAAAAAAGCGCCGTATATGGGTTTGAACTTCATTTTTGGTGACCTTAATTAAAAATTCTGGTATATTTATCAGACAATTCAAGCGTTCGTCCAGATAATCCAAGCGTTCGTCAATTTTTAGGAGGCGGTGTTTTATGACCCAGGGGCATGATCCTACATCTTCTGACTCGATTCCAATTCAACAGGACTGGCCTGACCGGAATCCCCCTTATTTTACAGGCTCCGATTTTTTTTCCCGGAAAAATATTAAAAATGTATTAATCTACGCCCCTGTGGGTATCTGTATTCTTTACCACACCGACATCTACTGGGCAAATCCCGCCTGTCACGCCATAACCGACCATGAATACCGCAGCCTGGAAGGAAAATCTGCCCGAACTCTTTTCCCCACGGATAAAGAATTTAAGCGTGTCTATAATACCTTTATCACAGGGATTGACCAGACAGGATCGTCCACTGTTGATTCCCGGCTGTCAAGGGTGGACGACACTGCTTTTGACTGCCGCCTTCGGGCCTGCTGGCTGGACCCAGGAGACCATTCCCAGGGTCTGTTAATCACCGTATCGGATATTACGGAAATCAACTCCAGACAGATTAGGAAAAATCAGGCCCGGAAAATGGAAGCCATTGGCGTACTGGCCGGCGGCATTTCCCATGACTTTAACAATCTGCTCATGGCGCTTCAGGGGCATTTATCCCTGATGGGGGTTCACGTAAACCGGCCGGAAAAAATCAAGGATCATCTCCGGCAGATGAACCGGCTGATAGAGACCGCCGCTGAAGTGACCGGTAATCTTTTAGGTTTTGCCCGCGGGGGCAAGTACCAGGTTGAACCCCTGGACATTAACCAGATTGTGGATATAGCCCTCACTGTTTTCCAGCCGGAAAAAAAAAATATTGTCATTAAAAAAAAGCCGAATCCGAATCTTTACAAGGTAAAGGGAGACCGTTCCCAGCTTGAACAGGTGCTACTCAATCTTCTGGTCAATGGCTGCCAGGCCATGGTGGATGGCGGTACGCTTACCATAGAGACCCGAAATTTAACAATTGAGGACACCAACTGCTTTCATTTTGAGGTAAAACCAGGTACTTACGTGGAAATCACTGTTCAGGATACCGGAATCGGCATGGATGAAGCTATTCAGAAAAGAATTTTTGACCCATTTTTCTCCACCAAAATGCCCGGGGATTTGAAAGGACGGGGATTAGGACTGTCAACGGTGTTCGGCATTGTGAAGAATCACGGCGGATTCATCACCGTGGACAGCAAAAAAAATGCCGGATCCGTATTCAGGGTAGCACTGCCCGGTTTTACCGCCGTGAATGTTCAACGGTTTGAAGAGGAGAGCGACGAGTTTGACCTGATGCCCAAAGGCGGGGAAACCGTTCTTATCGTAGATGACGAGGATGAAGTGCTCGAGGTGGGGGTAAGTCTCCTTGAAGCTTTAGGTTACCAGGCCTTCCAGGCCCGCAACGGTACAGAATGTCTGGATCTGGTAACAAAGCATCCGGACAAAATCGCGCTGGTAATCCTGGATCTGATCATGCCCTTCATGGACGGCAAGGAAACGTTTCATCGGATTCGAGAACTGAACCCCGACATAAAGATACTAATTTCCAGTGGTGTCAGCATGGATGAAGAAACAAAGCAGATGCTTAGTGACGGCTGCCACGATTTTTTACAAAAACCCTTTTCCATGGACAAATTTTCAAAGGTTGTTCGCCGGATACTTGACAGGCCTGCGTGATAACCATTTAATTTTTACAGTGCTTTACAACATTTCTATCAAATGGTAATCTGTGAGAATTGATTAAGGGACAGGTTAACACTTGATCATCACGCTTTTAGGAAATTTGTTCAAATTCAAGGCGGAAACAATTTTTAACCGGAGGAATATACAACATATTTTGAGGATTAAAATTTTTTCCAACGCCGAAGTTGGGCAAATTAACAAAAACGTGATCATCAAGTAACAGCATTCTGGGTGGTTCCCTTCCCATTATCAGGAGCATGTTATGGAACAGATAAAAATTCGATTTGGGAATCATATTGAAACACCGGCCACAGAAGAAAAGTCTTTTGAAGAGATGTTTCAATCCGTTAATCCCATGTTCTGCTTTTCAAAACGGATCTGGAGACCCCAGATGGATATTTTTGAAACCAGAGAAGAAATCATTATCCAAGCCGAAATCGCAGGTGTTTCCCGGGAAAACATGGTTGTTGAACTGTCAGATAAGGCCGTAAAAATTTCCGGGGTGCGTAAAAGCAGCCAGCCTGATCCCACCGCCACCTACAGGCTTGCTGAAATCCAGTTCGGCCGGTTTGAGCGGGTTCTGTATCTGCCCAGTATTATTGACATGGAAAAAGTGTCTGCGTCATACGCCAACGGGTTTCTGGAACTGAAATTAGGAAAACAGCTCAAGACAAATTATTCTTCGGAACAAAAAATGCCCATTGATTTTTTATAACATCCATGGGATAGACCGGGTCTATTGACGCCCGGGTGTTAACCCCCAAAAAGAATATATAAACCCCATGGATTAGGCGATTGTATACAAAAAGGAAAACGAATGGATGAATTAAACCATCCCTCCGTCCCCATCACCACTGACGACATACCTGACGAACTACCCATTCTTCCCATAGTGGATACCAATCTGTTTCCTAAAATGGTGTTGCCTCTGGTGTTGATCCAGAAAGAGGCCATTGACCTGATTGACGATGCCATGTCCGGAAACCGCATGCTTGGCCTTCTGTTGTCAAAGCGTTCGGACATTGATTCCAGGCACACTGCCGACGACCTGTGCCGCATTGGTACCGTCGCCGTAATTCTTAAAATGTCCAAGATGGAAGATGAAAAGGCCCAGTTGCTCATTCAGGGTTTGAACCGCTTCAAGGTGGTGGAGTACCTGGAAAAGCATGATTATATGCATGCCGGCATTTCCGTTCTCAAAAGCCGTAATAACGACAGGCACAAGGAGAACCGGGCACTGATGGCCAACATTGTTGAACAGTACGAAAAGATCGTAGCACTTTCGCCGGGATTGCCTGCGGAAATGGGCCAGATGGTCAAGACCCTTCAGGAACCCAGCGCACTTGCCGACATGGTCGCCTCCACCATTAATGCCCCTGTAAATGAAAAACAAAAAGTCCTTGAGCTGCTTGACGTGAACCGCCGCCTGAAAAAGGTGACCCGCCTGGTCAATGACCAGCTTGATATTCTTGAAATGGGGTCTAAAATTCAAAGTCAGGTCCGGGAGGACATGGACAAACGCCAGCGCGAATACTACCTGCGCCGGCAGCTCAAAGCAATTAAAGAAGAACTTGGGGAAACCCAGCAGGAATCCGTCGAGATCCGGGAATACAAAACCCTGATCAGGGACAACCCCATGCCCGAAGAGGCCACAAAAGAAGCACAACGTGAACTTGAGCGCCTTGCAAGAATGCACCCCTCATCTTCCGAATATGTCGTATCATCCACCTATCTGGACTGGCTGACATCCCTGCCCTGGAACGAATATGCCGAAAGTCGGCTGGATATTGCCGAAGCCAGAAGAATTCTGGACCAGGACCATTATGGTCTTGAAAAGCCCAAAAGACGGATATTGGAATTTCTGGCCGTGCGTAAACTCAAAAAAGACTCCAAAGGCCCGATACTGTGCTTTGCCGGCCCACCCGGCACGGGGAAAACCTCCCTGGGACAATCCATTGCCAGGGCCCTGGGCCGGGAATTTGTCCGCATTGCCCTGGGCGGTGTCAGGGATGAAGCCGAAATCCGTGGACACCGGCGGACCTATGTGGGGGCCATGCCGGGCCGAATCATTCAGCGGCTAAGAACGGCAGGCAAAAAAAATCCCGTCTTCATGCTGGATGAAATTGATAAAGTCAGCTCCTCCTACCACGGAGACCCCTCATCCGCCCTGCTTGAGGTCCTTGATCCGGAGCAGAACCAGCATTTTGTTGACCATTACCTGGATGTACCCTTTGATTTGTCCGATGTCATGTTTTTGACCACAGCCAATGTGCTGCATACCATTCCGCCCCCCCTGCGGGACAGAATGGAGGTTCTGGAGCTTACCGGATACACCCAGGAGGAAAAGCTTAAAATTGCCACCCGGTATATTATCCCCAAACAGCGGGAGGCCAACGGCATCAATTCCGGCCAGATCAAAATAACCCCGGGCGCAGTCAAACAAATTATCTCCGGCTATACCAGGGAATCAGGGTTGCGCAACCTGGAACGTCAAATCGGGGCCGTATGCCGGGGGGTTGCCGCTAAAATCGCCGAAGACCAGGTGGAAAATTTGACCATTGGCCGGAAAGAAATCCCCGAATATCTAGGCCCCATCCAGAACATGCCTGATATGGCCACCCGGATCAAAACCCCAGGCGTGGCCGTGGGTCTTGCCTGGACCCCTGTGGGGGGTGAGGTACTCTTTGTGGAAGCCGTGGCCATGAAAGGCGGCAAGGGCCTGACACTCACCGGACAACTTGGGGATATCATGAAAGAATCTGCGTCCACCGCGTTAAGCTTCATTCGATCCAATGCCGACCGGCTGGCTGTGGATGACACCTTTTTTGACACCCATGATATCCACATTCATGTGCCCGAAGGCTCCATCCCCAAGGACGGCCCCTCTGCCGGGGTGACCATGCTTACCACCCTTGCCTCCCTGATCACCCAAAGAAAAGTGAAATCCCGTCTGGCCATGACCGGAGAAATTACCCTCAGGGGTGAAGTTCTACCTGTGGGAGGCATCAAGGATAAAGTAATTGCAGCTCACAGGGCCGGAATCCGCTCTTTGATTCTGCCGCTTTGGAATAAAAAAGATATGGAAGATATTCCTGAGCATATTAAATCCACCATGACTTTCTATTTTACCGATAAAATGAACGATGTTCTTAAGACCGCCCTGGAATAAAAAGATGAGATTCTGTATGAGTTATACGACCCGGACATTAATGCCGGCCCTTCTTTTCTGCCTTGCCCTTGCCGTAGCCGGATGCGGTGCCGGACGCTATGATTCCGGCCAAAGCAGCTCTGCGGATAAACGATACAGTGGGACCAAAGCCACCCAGCGCCCCTATCGCATTGCAGGAAAACACTATTATCCCATAGCCTCTGCCAACGGGTATGTGGAAAAAGGGCGCGCCTCCTGGTATGGTAAAAAGTTCCACGGACGAAAAACATCCAACGGCGAAACCTACAACATGTACGCCATGACCGCAGCCCACAAAACCCTTCCCATGAACACATGGGTCAGGGTTGAAAACCTGGACAACGGCAGAAAAATTACGGTGCGCGTCAATGACCGGGGGCCCTTTGTGGCCGGCAGAATCATAGACCTGTCATATAAGGCGGCCCAACAAATTGGTATAGTGGGGCCCGGCACAGCCCGGGTAAAGGTGACGGCCCTTGGAAAGGCCACGGCCTATTCCAAGAAAGACCACACCCCTGTGAACTTTAAACCCGTGGATTACTGGAAAGGCGATTTCACGGTTCAGGTGGGGGCATTCAGGGTGAGAACCAATGCGGAGAAGTACCGGATCAAATTATCTAAGAACTATCTTAATGCCCATATTGTTCCCTATATGGATGACCGGGGGCAATTTCACCGGGTGAGAGTCGGTAAATTCAACAACCTCAATGATGCCGTGACGTTCAGCCAAAGACTGATGGCCGAGGAAGGCTTTGCCCACGCCTTTGCCGTAGCCGAGTAATTAGTGTTTGAACAAAAAGTCACCCACCTGCGGCGTTGCAAAAAAAGTTTGCAATCCTCACAACCATGAGGTTGCTCCGGTTACAAATTTTTCTGCGCCTTGCATCTGGGCAACTTTTCGTCCAAACACAGCAGCCAAGAGTTAGGAAAGAAGCTAAAAAGCAATGAAGGAATATACTGTTTTTCTGGACCGGGACGGTGTGATAAACCATGATTCCGACGCCTATATCAAACATCCGGACGAATTCCATTTCATATCCAAAAGCCCGGACGCCATTGCCCTTTTGAACGCCAAGGGGTTTCAGGTGATTCTGATCACCAATCAATCGGCTGTGGGCCGGGGCATGATATCCA
>Ga0193965_1000362_pt1 | contig 14972 bp, 8 predicted proteins | sample FB_8_MG_FD_140330 | JGI IMG/M metagenome (GOLD analysis project Ga0193965, IMG submission 140330) | Microbial mat bacterial communities from the Broadkill River, Lewes, Delaware, United States - FB_8_MG | ecosystem: Environmental > Aquatic > Freshwater > River > Microbial mats | place: USA... | reverse complement strand
TGGTTCATATTCAGTTGATGTAGCAACAACAGACTTAGTAGCTGATAACTCAGTTGAAGTAGATGTAGTATCAACAGATGATGCAGGTAACACAGTAACAACTGAAGGTGCAAGAGATATCACAGTAGATACTCAAGCTACAATCTCAGTAGATACAGAAATTATAGAAGGTAGTGATGTAACAACAGAGTTAACAAATAGTGGAGAAAGCAATTTAAATAATCCAGGTGATACTGCAACATTTACATTGCCTAGTCCAGCTAATAGTGTTGATATGTCAATTGAATCATACAAAACAGGAAAAGATGATGCCGATGTAACTGTTACTTACTCAGATGGTAGTACAGGTAACTTCAAGTTAGATGATTTTATAGACGGTACTATAAATAATGGATCAGAAACAGTAACTATATCTGTAGAAGGTAAAGAAATATCAGATATATCTATTGCACATTCAGGTGATGATAGTCAAGCATTTAAAGTAGATAGTGCAACAGCTACTGTAGAAACAGAAAGTTTTAATATTGAAGGAAATGTTTTAGATACTTCTGGAAATCTTACTGTTGAAGCTGGTCAAACTGTAGATATTACTGTTACAGATACTGAAGGTGCAACTTTAAATGTTACAGCAGATGTACAAGACGATGGTACATATAGTGTTGATGTAGATGTGAGTGCTTTAGCATCTGGAGATTTAACTACAGATGTAAGTGTAACAGATGTAGCTGGAAATATAGCAACTGATAGTGAAGTTGAAACTATAGAAGTTGCTCCAGTTACAGATGCAGACCAAGATTTACACTTTAGAAATGTAGAACATCATGATGACTCTACACCAGAAGATAGTTTACATGATAATAGTACAGATTATGATGACTATATAGATACTACACTTACTACAGGTGATGGTAATGATACTATTATTGTAGAAGATGATGTAGGTGATGAAATAGATGCTGATAATGGTGGAGATAGAACTATTGATACAGGAGCTGGTGATGATGTAGTTGCTGTTGGTGGTGATGTACAACATGGAGCTACTATCAATACAGGTGAAGGTAACGATACTGTAATCGTTGGAGATAGTGAACATTTAGATTTAGACTTAGATGAAGAAGGTTATATCCAAGCAGATGGTACAGTTAATACAGGTGCTGGTGATGATACTTTAACAGCAGATGCTGTTACTGATGATTCAACTGTAACTATGGGTACAGGAGATGATAGCTTAGATATCGGAAAACTGAGAGACTCTGATATAGATATGGGTGATGGTAATGATACTGTAGTTGTAGATAGAATTGATGCTGGTGATGCAACAATTACTACAGGAGCAGGAGATGATACTGTAACATCAAGTGATGTAAGTGGTGATTTTGCTGGAACTGTTGATACAGGTACAGGTGATGATACTGTTAATATGGATTTCATTAAAAGTGAAGCAACAGTTGATACAGGTTCAGGAAATGATACTATTAATGTAGATGAAGTTGACAGTTCAGCCAATATCAATATGGGTGATGGATCAGATACTCTTAATGTAAATGATTCGTTAGCTGGAGAATCAACTATAGATACAGGTGCAGGTGATGATACATTAAATATTAATAGAATAGCAGAAAATGTTGTTGTTGATACAGGTGCAGGTGATGATACTATTACAATTAATGATGTAAGTAGTGGATTTGATGCTGGAAGTGTTGAACTTGGAGAGGGTAATGATACACTTATAATTAGTGATGATTTATCAGGTACAGATGCTATATTTAATGGTGGAAATGGTATTGATAATGTTATACTTGAAAATGTATCTCAAGAAGAGTGGGATGATGGAATCAAAGATAACTTCACAAACTTTGAAACAGTTACTTTAGGTACTGGTGAAGATGCTGTTACTATTGATTTAACTGATACTGTTTTAGAAGCTACATTTGCTATAAAAGAAGAGTTTGCTACTGTTGATAGTAGTGAAGTTGAAGCTGTTGACTTAAATGGTAACATTGAAGTTGGTGCTACATTAAACTCTCTTACACTTACAGATATAGATGGAAATAATATAGAAGTAGATGCCTCTGATGTAACAATAAATGATGATGGAAGTTGGTCAACTACTCAAGATTTAAGTAATTTAACAGATGGTGATGTTACTATAGCTATTGATTCTACAGATTTAAATGGAAACAATGGGGTTAAAGAAGAAACAATAGAGCTAGATGCTAAAGGTGACAACGAAGCAGAACTTACAGATACATTTGTTGATGGAGTAGAGTTTAGCACAAGTTCAGGTATCACTGGAAATACAGCAGATGGTGGAGTGTTTACATATAATGATGGAGATACAATTACATTTAGTGTAGGAAATGTTACTTTAGGTTCTATAGAGGCTTCAGATGTTCATGACTTTGGAACAGATACAAACTACGTATTTTTACAAGATGTTGCGGGTACTGATTTAACAGACTTCAATAGTGAATCTGTAGAAAATATGGCTATGTTCTTACAGTCACTAGATAGTGATGGAGATGCATCAAATGGTATAACAATATCAGATGAAACATCTAGCTCAATTACAGGTGACAGTGTAAATATTGCAGATTTAAATGAATCACAAGTTGCAGATATATTATCTGGTGCTACTGGTACAACGATGGATGTATTTGATGCAGAAGAAGCAGCAGCATCACAAACAGAGATGATGGAACATGCTAAAGATACAATGTTAAATATTGCTGAAGAAGCAACACAAAATATAAACCCTATGAGTATGGGTGGTGTATCTGATGATGTACAAGAAGCTTTTGATGTTGTATCTGATATCACATCAGGTATGGCTGATGGTACACTTATATCTGCAGATACTACAGATGCACAAGATGTAGATTTAGGTACTGTAGCAGAAGATGGTACTGTTACATTTAGTGAAGCTGATTTATTAGCTAACTCAACAGCAGTTCATGGTGAGCAAGATGAATTAACAGTATCAAATGTAAATGTTGATGGAAGTGTAGGTACTATTGTTGATAATGGTGATAATACATTTACTTTCACACCAGCTGATGTAGATACAGATATGAATAATCTTGAGATAGGATTTACAGTAAATGATTGGACTTCATCTGAGGATGTTGTAGCTACAATTGATGTTACTAATGTAGCTCCAGTAGATCCAAATGCAGACCAAGACTTACATTTCAGAAATGTAGAACATCATAGTGATACTGAAAACAGTACAGACTATGATGACTATATAGATACAACTCTTACAACTGGAGATGGTAATGATACTATTATCGTAGAAGATGATGTAGGATCTACAAATGATGCAGAAAATGGTGGAGCAAGAACAGTAGATACAGGAGCTGGAGATGATACAGTAGTTGTAGGTGGAGATGTACAACATGATGCTACTATAAATACTGGAGATGGTAATGATACAGTTGTAGTAGGAGATGATGATAGTTTAGCTCTTGATTTAGATAGTGCTGGAACTGTACAAGATGGTGCTACTATAGATACAGGAGCAGGAGATGATACTGTAACAATTGAAAATGATATTGATGATTCTACAGTACTTACAGGTGATGGAAATGATACTTTAACTGTTAATGATAGTTTAGAAGATAACTCAATAGTTGATATGGGAGCTGGAGATGATACTCTTAATATAGGAGATGATATCGATAGTGCAACTGTAGATATGGGTGATGGAAATGATACTATAAATGTAGGTGATGATATAGGTGATAATATAACAAATGAATCATCAGCGCTAAATACAGGAGCTGGAGATGATACTATAAATCTTACTGGTTCAGTTATGGAAGAATCATCTATCGATATGGGTGATGGAAATGATATATTAAATATAGATGGAGAGATCAAAGATAGTTCAGTTGTAGATACAGGGGCTGGTAACGATACTATTAATATAGATGGAGATATTCAGTCTGATTCAACTGTCAGCACAGGAGATGGTGATGATACTATTACTGGAACAGGAACGGATAGTGATATATATGCTGATGTAAATACAGGAGCAGGAAATGATACTATTACAGTTGATGATATAGCAAGAGATGCAAAAGTAGATACAGGATCAGATGATGATACTATTTCTATGGACAAAATGTACAATGAAGCTGAAGTAGATATGGGATCTGGAAACGACACTATAACTCTTGATGAGATGGGTGATACATCTAGTCTGAATATGGGTGATGGTAACGATACTGTTAATCTAAATAGAATAGAAGAAGATGCTACTATAGATGCAGGAGCTGGTGATGATACAGTTACTCTTGATGATGTTAGTTCTGGGTTTGATGCTGGAAGTGTAGAGCTTGGTGACGGTGCAGATACATTAGTAATAAATGATTCACTTTCAGGAACAGATGCTACCTTTAATGGTGGAGATGGCATTGATCATGTAACACTTACAAATGTATCTAAAGAAGATTGGGATGATGGTTTAAAAGATCAGTTCACAAACTTTGAAACTGTAACACTTGGTAGTGGAGATGATGCAGTTACTATTGACTTAACTACACCTGTTATTGAAGAACCAACAGTAACAGTTGAAGCAGAGGTTGTAACTACTTCAGATGAATCAGGTGAGTCTGGATGGACAAATCCACTTGATGATATGAATCTAAATGGATTTACAGAGCAAAATATTGGTAATATGTCACAAAATCAAAGTATAGATTTATCAAATGGTAAAGATCATTTAATAGTTGGTGATACTGAGGGTGGAACTAATATTAGAAGTGGAAATGGAAATGATGTAGTTGAGATTCAAGGAAATATTAATGGAAACACTTCATACGATGGTGGAAATGGAACTGATACACTAGTTCTTGGAAAATCTGAAGATAGTTATACTATAAATAATATGACAAATAATAATGGTACTATCTCTTGTCAGGTAGTAGATAATGAAACAGGTCAAACTTTAACTGTAAATAATATTGAAAGTTTACAATTTGGTGGAAATATTTCAAGTGAAGAAGGTACAACTGCTGAAGTAAGTATATCTGGTACAACAACAAGTATTGAAGAGGGTGAAAGTGTAACATTAACTATAAGTGGTGTTGATAGTGATGGAAATGTTGTAGTAGTACCAACAACTGCTACAGTTGATAGTAATGGAGCATATGAAACTACAATTGATGGAAATAATTTAGATTTATCGGAAGATATAAGTGTAGATGCAACTGTTTCAAATGGTGCAGGTGAAGCAAATGCAGATGATACAGTTGAGGGTGTAGAAGTAGTAATAAACGAAAACAACTATAACAATGGAAATGGTTCTGATGCTAATAATGGTCATGGAAATGGTGATCAAGAAGCACCAGGGAATTCAGAAGAAAATAATAATGCTGAAAATGCAACATCAGATGGTATAGAAGTAAATGGTGGTAACTGGACTCATGACGAAGACTTAGATGGTACATCTGGAGATGATACTATTAATGTTGGTAATGGTGATAGAAAAGATGTAGATTCTGGTGACGGAGATGATACTATAAATATGGATCAAGGAAATGATGTATCTGTTAATACAGGTTCTGGAAATGATACTGTAAATATATCTAATGTTGATGGTAATAGAATAGATATAGATACAGAATCTGGAGATGATATTGTAAATGTAGATGGTGATAAATGGCATCATGATAGTGATATAAATACTGGTGATGGAAATGATTACGTTGAAACAATGAATGGTAATAATATCTCTTATAATCTTGGTGATGGAGATGACATGATTGAAAGAACAGTATCTACAGATACAAATACAGGTAATAGTGGAAATACTATAGATGGTGGAGAAGGTAATGATACATTTGTTATAAATGGAGATTCATCAGATTATAGAATTACAGATAATGGTGATGGTACTCATACTATAGCATCTATAGATGGAAATAAATGGAATAGTTGGGATGATGGAAACTTTGAAGTTACCGTTGATAGTGTAGAAAATATTCAATTTAATGATACTACAGTTATTATAGGTTCTAGCGAAGAAAACAATATAATAGCAGAAGAGCCAACACTTGATGTTGTAATTAACGAAGCTACAACTTCTACAGTTGAAGATAGTAGTGGATTATTTGGAAATATGGCTGGCAATACTTTTGGAAATATATTTGGAAAAGATAGTAGTGAAACTGTATATACACATAAAGTAGATATAAAATCAGAAGTTAATGATACAGATGGAAATGAAACCTTAAGTGATGTTACTCTTCACAATGTTCCAAATGGAGTAGTTGTACTTTATGCTGACGAAAATGGAGATGCTAAAGAATTATCTATAGATAAAAGTGGAGATGTAGTAGTACCTGCAGGTGTTGAATCTGCTCAAATCGTATATAGTGAGACTACAGTTGAGAGTGGATTTAACTTTGGTGGATTTGGTTTTGGAAGAAGTGATTCTAATGCAGATGCAATAGACGATATTCAATCGTCTATAAATAATATAACTGCTTCAGTAACAGCAATAGAAGAGAATGGAGATACCGCTACTACTAATATAGAGATAGATGATATTGAATTTAACGAAAATAATACACAAAACGAAGATAAAACTGAAAAAGAGCATAGTGATAATTCAGATGCGAATGGTAAAGGTGGAAATAAACACGATGGTGTAGATAAAGAAAAAGAATCTCAAGAGACTGCTGAAGATAAAAAAGTTGAAGATGATACAGAAACAACAACTGAAGATTTAAATGGAAATGGTTCTCAAAGTGGAGAAACTAATGGTAATGATGGAGATGAAGGTGCAACACCATCTGACGGTGTAAAAGGTACAAGTGAATCAAATAGTGATACTTCTGACAAAGGTGTAGGTAATAATGTAGCTGCAGAAGCATCAGGTAAAAATATCAAAGATAAATTTACTGATGAAGATGGTAATTCTATTAAAAATGTTGACCAAGACTCTAATATTGTTCAAACTAACTCTTATGAGATAGGTTTTTCTATAGAAAATGCAGATGAAGATACTGAAATTATACTTGATAATATACCTGAAGGTGCGGTTATAAAAGATGCAAATGGAAATATAATAGAACCAAATGAAAATGGTGAATATGTTGTATCTCCAGATGCTAACGGAGAAGTAGTTGTAACAATTGATTCTCCTACAGAGTTATCTGATGAACAATTAGAGAGTGTTGATGCAACTGTTGTTATACCTGATAGTACAACTCTTGCAAATGATACAGTAGACTCAATATCAACAGATGATGATAATGACCTTGCAATGACAACAGATAGTGATTTTACTATAGATACTAATACTGAATTTGAATTAAATTACGATAATATAGATTTAGATTCTCAAACAGTTGATAATTTACCTATAGAAAATGTAAATATAAATGCAGATGAAGTTATGAATGTATCTGAAGAGAGTGCATTTGAGCTTCCAGGAAGTGAAGAAACAGTAGAATCTTTAGATACAGATACTTGGTCTGAAGCTGATACAACAACTACTCCTGAAGATGAAACAGCAGGATTAGATTTAGATACAGCAAGTGGAAATATGAGTGATCAAGATATACAAGTTATGATGGATACAATGCCAACAGATCATAATATGTAAAAATATTATATATATATTTCTAAAATTACGAGGTTAAATGGTATTAATTTACCATTTAGCCTTTTTTTATATAATTTTTTTTGATATAATGTTTATATGAAATATGAAATAAATGAAAAAACAAAAAGATTAAGATATATAAGAGTTCTTGAAAAGTTTAATACAAAAGCTATAGGACTTTTAAAATATGATAATTTTGATATTGAATTATTTAAAAAAGCAGTATTAAAAAGTTATCAAGAGTTAAAAAAAACACCATCTTTACCACTTTATAGTGAATATCCTTTAAAACTACAATTTTTATCACAACTTATATTAAATAGCATAGAAAATCATTCTAAAGATTTTGAGAATGAGAGAAAAAATATATTAAAAGAATCAAATCTATTAGCAAAACTAAAAAATAGTAATAAGTATAAAAAAGATAAACATAAAAATAAAAAGTTTAATGATGGATATTAATAATCAAGAGGAGTTAGTAGCAGTTATAAAAAAGATTATCTTTTATAATCAAGAGAATAGTTATTATATAGCAGCTTTAACAGATTCTAAAATAATTTGTGGTCAATATTTTGATGCACCATTAGATAAGTTTGAAGGTGTAGAGATAGTTTTAAAAGGTAGTTGGGTCACACATAAAAAATATGGTTCACAGTTTGCTTTTTCATCTTTAGAAGTTAAAGAGAAAGAGATATACTTTTTTTTAACAAATTTAATGAAAGGTGTGCCTAAAAAAACAGCCCACGAGATAACTTTAAAATATACAGAAGATGAAATTTGTGATATTTTAGAGAATACTCCAAATAAACTTTTAGAATTTAAAGGTATTAAAGACAAAAAACTTTCACAAATAGTAACATCTTGGAAAAAATTTAAACATTTAAGAAAATTAGGTTCATTTTTAGGAGAATTTGGAGTAAGTAGTAATTTTATAAGTAAAATTCAAGAAAACTTTAGTGATAAACAAGATTTAATTGAAGAGATAAAAGAAAATCCATATATATTAACAAGTATAAAAGGGATAGGATTTAAAAAAGCAGATGGTATAGCTATGAGTTTAAAAATTCCTGAAGATAGTGAATTTAGAATAACTGCTTGTATGAATTATAATTTAAAAGAGTTTTGTGAAGCAAATGGGAATAGTTCTATAAAAAAAGAGCAACTATTTTCGTTAGTTGATGAAGCTTTAAACTTTGAAAATAAAGATGATTTATATGAAAAATCTTTAATCTCTTTAGTATCTCAAAACCAAATAAAAGAAACAATAAAAGATAGTTATTCACCTAGTATCTACTTTTTAGCAGAAACAAGAATTTTAAAGTTTTTTGAAAATAGAGCTAAGTATAATAATGAAAACAGAATAGTAAAAGATTTTGATAGTTACATAAAGAAACAAGAGAAGATATTAGGTTTTTCACTTAGTGAAGAGCAAAAAAAAGCAGTAGAGCTTATAAATAGTGGTGAAAATACAATTTTATTAATAGGATATGCAGGAACAGGTAAATCTACTAGTAGTAAAGCTATTTTGTTACTTCTTGAAGAGGTTGTATCTTATAATGATATCCATTGTATTGCACTAAGTGGAATAGCAGCTCAAAGAATTTATGAAACAACAGGTTATAAAAGTAGTACAATACAATCTTTATTAACAAAAATTGATAATAGTGATAAAGATTATTTTGATTATAAAGTTATATTAATAGATGAAGCTTCAATGGTAAATAGTGTAACTTATTATAAACTTCTTTCTAAGATATCACCAGATACAACTTTAATAATAGTAGGTGATGATGGACAGCTACCAGCTATTGGGGCTGGAGATATATTAAGAGATGCTATTAAGTATCAATTAGCTCCAACTTGTAAGCTTACAAAAATATATAGACAAAATGATAAGCAAGCAATATCATTAATAGCTAATGATATAAGAAAAGGAAAAGTACCTGAATATAAAAGTAATTTTGAAGATTTTAGTTTTGTAGATGTTTCAATTCCTAATTATTATATTCAAAAAGGTATTCTTAATAATTATGAGATAAATAAATTAAGAGAAGATAATAATAATCAAATATTAGAGAATATCTTAGCTATTACGAAAGATTATATTAAACCTATGTATGAACATATTAAAAATAAAGAGATTCAAAAGTTTCTAACACTTTTTCAAGTTATTACACCTATTAAAAATGGTATTTTAGGAGTTGAGAGTTTAAATAAAAGTTTACAATCTTTAATTAATAATACAAATACAAAAGGGATACAAAAGCGAATATATGAATATAAACTAGCAGATAAAGTTATACATATCAAAAATGAAAATATGAAAGTGCAAACTATGAGAAACTATAAGTCTGGTTCTAATGAATTTACAGAAAAAAGAGTTTTTAATGGTCAATTGGGTATGGTTATAAAAATTGACCGTAAAAACTCTCAACTACTTGTGTTATATCCAAATGATGATATGGTTGTATTTTATAATTTTGATACACTAGATAATCTTATATCTTTAGCATATTGTTTAACAATCCATAAAACACAAGGTATGGAGTATGATACTGCATTGATACCTATGAGTTTTTCACATTTTATTATGCATAATACAAAATTAATTTATACAGCAATAACAAGAGCTAAAAATATGTGTTTTGTAGTTGGTGAGGACCATGCATTTCAATCTGCCTGTAAAAAACTTGAAATTACAAATAGACAAACTGTAATAGATGATTTTTTTAGAGGAAAATCTAGTAGTTAGCTTTTTGATACTCTTGTTTTGTATTTATATTGATAAACTGCTTTTCATTATCAAAGTATAATATTTTATGATTTGAATTTTTTATAAGGTAATTTATTTTATGATTATTATCTTTTAGTAAATTTATTATATTAGTATAAATTCCTCTACTAAATACTCCACATAAATTATGTACTTTATTTTTATCTTTGGCTATTGTTATATCATATTTATAACAACTTTTTAAAATATTATTAATAGTGTTTTTTTCTATAAGAGGTGTATCTACAGTTATAATAAATATTTTATCATTTTTAAGATTTCTAAAAATAGATTCCAAAGCAATCATTGGTGAAGATATAGTTTTATTATTGTCAATAATTATGTTGAGGTTTTTATTAAAAGTAAATTTATTAGTTTTTGATGATATGAAAATATTAGAAAATATTTTTGATAATTTATTATATTGATACTCTATCATAGAGCTTTTATCTTTAAATGGAAGAAGAGATTTATCTTCCCCCATTCGACTACTTTTTCCACCTGCTAAAATTACACAAGGGATATCTATTATCATTATAAACTAGCTGGGTCTGTGATATAACCACTAATAGCACTAGCAGCAGCTACAGCACTATTACTTAAATATACTTTAGAAGTTCTACTCCCCATTCTACCTACAAAATTTCTATTTGTTGTAGAGATACAAACTTCATTATCTCCTAAAATACCCATATATCCACCAAGACAAGCACCACAAGTAGGATTAGATACTACAGCTCCTGCATCAACTAATTTATCTATATAACCTAATTTAGTAGCTTCTCTAAGTATTTTTTGAGTCCCTGGAGTAACTATCATTCTTGTATGAGATGCTATTTTTTTACCATCTAATATCTCTGAAGCAATTTTAAGGTCACTTAATCTTCCATTTGTACAACTTCCTACAAAAACCTGATCTACTTTAATATTATCTGATACTGCTTGAGATATACTATGTCCATTTTCTGGTAAAAACGGATATGCAATTACAGGCTCTAGTGAAGCTACATCTATCTCTAAAACTCTACTATATGAAGCATCTTCATCGCTATAATGCTCTTTTGGAGTATCTCTTAAGCTTCCATTTGCTTTTGTTCTATCTTCTAAAAATTCTCTAGTTATATCATCTACTGCTACTATTCCAGATTTAGCTCCAGCCTCAATAGCCATATTACATAATGAAAATCTATCATCCATAGTAAGATATTGTATTGTATCACCTGTAAACTCAAGAGTTTGATATAATGCACCATCAACACCTATCATTCTAATAATTTCTAAAATTAAATCTTTACCTGTTACAAACTCTTTTGGTTTTCCACTAAAAACAACTTTTATAGATTCAGGAACTTTAAACCAGTTTCCACCTGTAATCATAGCAAAAGCTATATCTGTACTTCCCATACCTGTAGAAAAAGCCCCTAAAGCTCCGTGTGTACAAGTATGACTATCTGCACCAATTATAACATCACCTGGAATTACTAAACCTTTTTCAGGTAATAAAGCATGCTCAATCCCCATATCTTTTTCATCAAAAAAGTTTTTTAGATTATGTTTTGCTGCAAAATCTCTACTAATTCTTGCTTGATTTGCACTTGCTATATCTTTTGCTGGTATAAAGTGATCTAAAACTATAGAAAATCCATCAGGATTCGCTAATTTCTCTATATTATTATCTTCAAATGCTTTTATTGAAATAGGAGTTGTAATATCATTTCCTATTACCATATCAATAGGACTTCTTACGATTTCACCTGCAAAAACTTTTTTACCAACATGTTCACTAAATATTTTTTCTGTTATTGTTTGACCCATATTATTCCTTTTTTAATTTAGCAATGGTATTTAGTATTAAACTAAATCACACCCTTTTTCACCAGCTACTATTTCACCAATAATATAACCATCAGTTTTTTCTAAAATAGTATCAACTTGAGATTTATTTGCTACAAATATCATCCCTACACCCATATTAAATGCTCTATACATCTCATTTTCTTCTACATATTTACCCATTAATTCAAATATAGGTAAAACTTTTACTTTATCTTTTTGAACTACTGCTCTTAAATTATCAGGTAAAACTCTAGGTAAGTTTTCAACAATACCACCACCTGTAATATGTGCTAAAGCATTTATATTTTCTTTACACTCTTTGAACTCTTTTACATAAATTCTAGTTGGTTCTAATAATGTATCTATTAATGTTTTACCATTAAATTCATCTTCAAATTTCATATTTAATTTTTCAAGTAATAGTTTTCGCACCAAAGAGAAACCATTTGAGTGAACCCCTGAACTTGGAAGTGCAATTAAAACATCACCTGCTTCAACTCTTGAAACTCTATCCATTTCAGATTTTTCTGCAATACCTACACAAAATCCAGCTAAATCAAAATCACCCTCTTTATACATACCAGGCATCTCTGCTGTTTCACCACCAATTAATGCACATTCACTTCTTATACAACCTTGTGCAATCCCTTTTACAACATCACTAGCTTCTTCAACTTCAAGTTTTGCTGTAGCATAGTAATCTAAGAAAAATAGTGGCTCTCCAAAGTTACAAATAAGGTCATTTGAACACATTGCAACCAAATCAATTCCAACTGTATCAAATTTTTTACTATCAATTGCAAGTTTTAATTTTGTACCAACACCATCTGTTCCTGCTAATATTACAGGCTCTTTATATCCTGTTGGAAGTTCAAAAGCACCAGCAAAAGAACCAATACCACCTAAAACACCTGGAATCATTGTTGATTTTACATGTGGTTTAATATTTTCTACAAAACTATTTCCATTATCTATATCAACACCAGCATCTTTATATGAAATTTTACTCATCTACATTCCCCTTAAATACTACATTTTTTTGTAATCATACAAATAGGACAAAAATTAGTTATACCTGCTATTAATGGTACTGCACCTAATGCAAACCATAAATTATAAACTTCCTCTTCACTATTAAAGTAAAAACCTAGTCCAATTATAACAATACCTACAACAATTCTAAATGATCTACAAAATTTTTTTATTTTATCAAATATATTCATTTTTATTACCTTTAAATTTACTCAAATCTTTTGAGTTTATTTTAACAATTTTTTGCTATTATATCTAAAATTAATTTAAAAGGTATAAAATGGCAAGTGTAGAAAACAAAAATTTCGCTTATGATGAGATGATGGTTCATGTAGCTTTATGTTCACATAAAGATATTAAAAAAATATTAGTAGTTGGAGATGTAAGTTCTGATTTTAAAAAAGAGTTAGATAAACACGAATGTAAAGATGTTACATTTAGTGATAATCTAAATATTGATGAGCAATTTGATATTATACTTTACAATAAAGATACTCCTGATGAATTAGAGATGGCATCTGTTGATAGATGTTTAGAACAAAAAAAAGGAATTTTTGTAACAAAAGCATCTTTTATTTATGAAGATATTGAAATAAGTAAAAAAGAGATTCAAACTGTAGGTAAAAACTTTTGGATATGTATGCCATATAACTTTGGACACAATACTCTTATTTTTGCTTCTAAAAAATACCATCCACAAGCAGAAATTGTATTACAAGTTTCAGATTTACTAGAAGATTGTAATTATTACAATACTGAGATGCAAAATTCAGTTTTTGTATTTCCTACATATATAACAAAAGAGATAACAGGCATTGCAAAAAGATAATAATCAATTTAAATATGCAATAGCTCTTACAGGTGGGATAGCAACAGGTAAAAGTACTGTTGCATCTTTATTTATGTTACATGGTTTTTTGACAATTGATGCAGATAAAATAGCACATAAGCTCTTAGATGAAAATTACGATTGGATATCAGATACTTTTGGAAAAGAGTATGTTGATGGAAGTAAAGTGATTAGAAAAAAATTAGGTACACTTATTTTTAATAATAAAATTGAAAAGAAGAAACTAGAAGAGTTTATACATCCTCTTATAAAACAAAGAATTATAGAAGAATCAAAAGTATTTGAAACTCAAAAAAAACCATATCTTATAGATATACCGCTATTTTTTGAAAATAACAATTACGATATATCAAAATCTGTAGTTGTATATACTTCTAAAGAGACACAATTGAAAAGATTAATTAAAAGGGACAATTCAACTAAAGATGAAGCATTAAATAGAATCAATAATCAAATGGATATAGAGAAGAAAAAAAAGTTAGCTGATTTTGTTATAAATAATAATTTAGACCTTCAAAATCTTCAAAAAGAGGTTGAGATAGTGAAAAAAAAGCTATTAAAAAGTGTATAACCTTTAATACTCTTTATATAGTTTTAAAAATAAGCTATATTTAAGATATGTTTAAATATAATTCTTATATAAAACATATACAATGTAAAACAAAAGGATAAATTATGAGAATTAATACAAATGTAGCTTCATTAGCGGCTCAAGAATCAGCAACAAATACAAATAATACACAAACAAGTGCTTTGGAAAAACTAGGTACAGGTTTTGCTATTAACAAAGCTGCAGATAATGCATCTGGTCTTTCTATTGCTGATAAGTTAAGAACTCAAGCTAGTTCAATTAATCAAGGTCTTGC
>Ga0193965_1000361_pt1 | contig 14981 bp, 16 predicted proteins | sample FB_8_MG_FD_140330 | JGI IMG/M metagenome (GOLD analysis project Ga0193965, IMG submission 140330) | Microbial mat bacterial communities from the Broadkill River, Lewes, Delaware, United States - FB_8_MG | ecosystem: Environmental > Aquatic > Freshwater > River > Microbial mats | place: USA... | reverse complement strand
GTTAGGTATATCATATCTGGAATTCCAGCTTGTGTAATACCATCTATTTTAGATGTATTTGTATTTGATAAAGCTAACATAAATGTAGCTTTTTTCCCTCTTAAATGTTCGATAAAATCTACTTTTCCTGTGATGTTTTTAATCATATAGTTTCCTTTTAATTTGTGTTTATATCTTTTTCTAACATATCATAATAACTATGACCAATAAATATTATATAAAAAGTTGCTATAAAAAATGCAATAAAAGGGATAAGAGATATTATATATAATAAAAGTGTTCTTGCTCTAAGGCTTGATTTATTTATATAATATACTCTTTTAAATCTCTCTATACCCATAAGATTAGCTCCAACATCATAATTTAGCATTTTATGAAAGAAGTAATAAAATGGTAAATTTATGGCAATTATATTTATAAAAGGTATAAAATATAATGGTGTTAAAATAATAATAAGTAAACACATCATTAAAAATGTTTTGATAAGTTTTGATATACCTGTAAAAGTAGTATCAAATCCCTCTTCTAGTTGTAGGTTTGGATAGTGTTTTTTATGGATAATCGATAATATTCTAGGACTTAAAAAGCCTATAATAATCAAAGATATAAAAATAGAAAGATATCCAATAGCAAATAGTCCTAAAGTATAAACAAAAAAGCTAACTATAGATGATGTTATAGAGTAGCTTAATAAAAAATCTAATATACCACTACCTGTATATGTTTGGTTGGTTGATTCTTCAACTATTTGTCCATTTTCTACCATAGTTTGATGTGTTTGTATTTTAATTGTAGTTTGTTCTAAATTATCTAATTCACCACTTGCAAATGAGAAAAATAAAAAATATAATACTATTAAACTTCCAAAAAGTGGAAATAATATCAATTTTATAATATCTTTTGAGAAATAATCTTTTATACTGATTTGTAATGTTTTTGTCATATTTTACCTTTTTTTACTAATTATTAGATATATAAAAAATGGAGCTCCTAAAAATGATGTAACTACACCAATAGGTATATCTGAAGTTACCCCTAAGTTTCTTGATATCATATCACATAAAACCAAAAAAACTCCACCATAAAAGAAAACAGGGATTATTAATTTATCTGCACTTTTTTTATAAATTGTTTTTAGTATATGTGGTATAATTAATCCTATAAATCCTATAGGTCCAGTTATACTTACACAAATACCAACAGCTACTGATACCCAAAAAAGCAATATGTAGTTTGTTTTTTTTACATCTATACCTTTTAAATTTGCTAATTGATATGATGTTAGAAGTAGTTGTATCTCATATTTATATCTAAGTGCAATAGTAAGTATAGATAAACCAGCTAGTATAACTAAATAAATATCATTAAACCCAACTATATCTAAGCTACCCATAGTAAATCTAACTATCTCATAACTCTCTTGAAGATTACTTACAAAAAATAGAACCATTAAACAAGCACTATAAAAAAATGACAATGCTATACCAATTAAAAGTAAAGATGAGGTCTCTTTTATATTAATTCTTGATGAGATAATAAAAAGTAAAATAATAGTAACCATAGCACCTATAAAAGCAAATAGTGATGTAAAAGCTGTAAAACCTAATATAATTGCAATAGCTGTAAAAAGTGTAGCTCCTGAAGCAACACCTAAAGTAAAAGGGGTACTCATAGGGTTTCTAAATATTGTTTGAAAAACTAATCCACTCAAAGCCAAAATAGCACCAACAAAAAAAGCTAAAAGAGTTCGTGGGACTCTAATATCCCAAAATATTTGATAATCTGAAGATAAGTTATTAAATATATTTTGAGATGATATCTCAATTTGACCATAAAATGGAGCTAAGAGTATTAATATAAAAGATAAAAAAGCTACTATTTTTTTAATCATAAAGCTACCAATATATTATTATCTACTTTTTTTACACTATCTTTAAAAAAAACTTTTAGACTTTCATCACTAAAAAAATTTTCATTTGTATCATTAAATACTATTTTACCATCTTTTATAAATAATATATCATATTTTAGTTTATATGCTAAGTCTAAATTATGGGTAATAATTATCTTATGGTTAAAAATATTTTTATCTTTTAATAGATTAAAAACTTTTTTTATTTTTAAAGGGTCAAGGTTTGCTGTAATTTCATCAAAAATTGTATATTTTGCATTGTGTAGTATAGCACTTGCTATTAATAAAAGTTGAGACTCTCCACTACTTAATTGTTTACAAGGTTTATTTGCTAAGTAATTTATCTCTAATAGTTTTAGTATATCTTCAACTAATTTATTTGAGTGAAGATTATTTATATCCAAAAACTCTTTTACATCTATATAATCATCAAATATATCAAGCTTAGGTGGAATATAATTAATAAGTTTGGTTTTTTTATCACCATAAGTAAAAGATGGATTTATACCATCTATTAAAACAGTATTGTTGTGTTCTAATAATCCACTTAAAAGATGTGCTAGTGTAGTTTTTCCAGCACCATTTGAACCTAAAATAATAAGGTTTTTATTATCGATTTCAAATGATATATTTTTTAAAATATTACTATTATAGTTATCTACTTTTAGCATCTTGTAAAAAGCCTTTAAAATCTTCTAAAAAATATATAAGTCTATGACTTGAAATCCCTGCATACTCTTTGTCTAAAATATAAATAGATTTTGTTTTAGAAGCATTTATAGGTAATTTTAACCAAGGACTTATTAAGTCATTATCACTTAAACTTTTTTTTGATTTAAATGGAGCTAAAAGTATAATAATATCTGCATTGGTTGCTATTATATTTTCCATATTTAATATTGGTTGACCAACTCTTTTACTTCTAAAAGCATTTATATTTCCACTAATATTAATTATATCATCAAAATAAAGATTTTGTCCAGCTACAAATATTCTTTTTTCAAGATTTAAATTATGACCAATTACCATAAGTATTTTTTTATTTTTAGTTATATTTTTTATATCTTTTAATTTTTGATTTAAGTTATCTAAAATAGTTTTTGCTTGAGTTCTTTTACCTAAAACATCACCAACTATTTTAATTGTATCTTTTATATCATTTAGTCTTTTTAATTTTAATACTTTTGTTTCAATCCCTAAGCGATTTAATTTTTTAGATAATTTAATACTACTATGTTGCATAATAACCATATCTGGTTTTAAACTCAAAATTTTTTCTAAAGATGGAGAAAAATATCCACCAACTTTAGGTTTGTTTTGAGCCTCTTTTGGGTAATTACAAAAAGATGTATTTCCTACTATTTTATCTCCACTATCAAGTGCATATATTATCTCATTTATTGCTGGACTTAAAGCTATAATTCTATCATAAGAAAAAAGGTTTATTGTAAATAGTAATAATAAAATAAATCTCATTAGAAACTATACTTTATACCTGCATAATAAGCTCTTGGAGATGTGGCATAACCATATACCTCTTGATAATATTTATTAGTTAAGTTATTGATTTTTGCATATAAATTTATATTTTTAGATATATCGTGATTTACAACTAAGTTAAGTAAAGTATAATTTCCTGTTTGTACTTTTGTTGTTGTAAAATCTGCATTAAATTTAGAATCATCTCTTTTACCTATATAATTAGCATATAATCCAATATGTGAATTATCAATACCATAGTAATCAAAAGATAAGTTTAGCGATTCTTGAACTCTTCTAATCAATTCTATATTATTTTTATCTTTTGCAGATTGTTTTTTATAATTAAAACCAAATAATAAATCTGTAAAAACATCTTTTTCATAAGATACTTTATATCCTTTAAACTTACTTTCACCATCAACCTGTTCATTTACCCAAGTTGTAGGATTATATCCTATTAAATCAGTTACAACATTATCAAAATATGTAAGTTTTAAATCTTTATATATTAAAGAGATATCTTTACTTTTAGTTGTTTCTGGATTTAAATTTTTGTTTCCATAAGTTGAATCAAATAATTGATATAAAGATGGAGTTTTATATGCTGTACCATAATTAGCCATTAAAGCTATATCTTTATTAAAATTATATCTAACTCCAATTTTACCTGTAGTTTTATTTTTAAAATCATCATAATTATCATATCTTATAGATTGAGTTAAAACTAAATTATTTACTTTGTTATTATTTGTAATATAGATACCATTTGATTTTAATTCTCTATTATTTATCTCATCTTTACTATTTTGTTGATTTACTCCAATTAATAAAAAAGAGTTGTCAATATAATTAATTTTTCCATCAATAGCAATCTCATCATTATATCCATTAAATTTAGTTGTAAAACCTTTTGGGTCATTTTTTTGGAATTCTGATTTTGAATAATTTGTAGACAGATAATTACCTAAACTAAAATTATGAATATATCCAATTTTATATAATTTATTTTTTTGCTCCAATTCATAATCTGAATTATTTGCTTTTTGTTCATCTGTAGCTGTAAATGATGGGTCGTTATCATATTGTGTTGTAGTATCAATATTTACAAAACTAAAATTAATTAAATCGTTATGAGTTAAATCATATCCAAGTTTTAAATTAAATGTTGTATTTTGATAACCATCATCTTCAAAATTATCTATATCTTTTCCATTTGGAGCTTGAGCTGTAATACCATCTGTATCTAAATAATTTACACCTAGTTTATAAGATACTTTTTCTATTTTTTGTGAAATATTTGCAGATACTTTTTTTGTATTAAAACTTCCATATTCTATATTTGTATCTATTTTAAGTTTTTTAGAGGCATTTTTCGTTATTATATTAATAACACCAGCACTAGCATTAGCACCCCATATACCACTTTGAGCTCCATTTACTATCTCTATTCTTTGAATATCATTAATAGCTAAATGTTCTAAATGTGCTTCACCATTAGTTGTTGTTGGATTATTATATTTTATCCCATCTATTAAAACTAAAGTACTTCCACTATCTTGTCCATTTAGATAAAATGAACTTAGTTGTCCTAATCCACCACTTTGTGAAATTGTGATACCAAAACCTCTTAAAGCTTCAGCTACAGTAGATATATGTTTCTCTTCTAGTTCAGCTGATGTTATAACCTCTACATTTGAAGTTATATCTTTAATTGATTGCTCAGATTTAGTTGCTGTAGAAACACTAATTGTTCCTAAGTTCTCAGCAGAGTATAAGTTTGTAGCCAATAGTAGTGCAGTAGTGATGCTTAAGTTTATTTTTTTCATATATTTATTCCTAATTTTATTTTTATAAAGTATTTTGTTTAATTAAAAGTTAAAATTAGTATATGGTGGGGCTTGTTTTAAAGGAAGATATTCAAATGCTTTAATATGGTATTGATAGTTACTATCTGCTTTACAAAGTTTGTATAAAGTAGAATACATAGCAATAATTGCTAATGAAAAGTATCGCTTACCAAAGCCTCGTAAATGTCTCATATATTCCTCTATTACTTAAAGTTAAGTATTTAAAATCGATTTTACTCTATTTTGCCTTTTTTTTCTATTAATTTTCTAAGAGCAGTTTTTACATAGACCTGAAAAAACTAAATTTACTTGTTTAACTTCAAAGTTGTTTTTTAATGAAATCTCTTTAGTTTTATCCTCTATATTGATATCAATATCTATAATATCTCCACATTTTTCACATAATAGATGTGAATGGTTTTGTTTTGTTATCTCATAAACTGATTTTTCATTTGGAAGTTTTACCTCAAATAAAAGCATATTTTCTACCATTGAGTTTATATTTTTATAAATTGTAGCTAAAGATATAGATTTAAATTTTTTTTGAACATTATGATATAATTTATCAATATTTATATGTCCATAGTAGTCTATATATTCTAACATAGCAATTCTTTGAGGAGTTGCTTTTAGATTGTGTTCTCTTAATATATTTGTAAAGTTATTCATAAATTGTATTATAGTGTAACTTCTTATTAATTCTTTTATTAAAATATAAATATTATTTTTTAAGATAATAAGTTAATTTTTAATAAAGTTTTATTGTCATATAATTTTTAGTGGAAAAAAATTATTATTTAGAAAAAGGAAATTGATGAAAAAATATGAAACTTATAGATGTCCAAAATGTGGAAATGAGGTAGAACTTCAAAAAGTAGGTGGTGGTAAATTAACTTGTTGTGGTGGCATTGCTATGGAGTGTATTACAGAAAATTTAACAGCAGTTAATTTAATGAAAGCATTTGCAGGTGAATCTCAAGCTAGAAATAAATATGAATTTTTTGCAGATGTTGCTTTTGAAGAGGGATATCATAGAATTGCTAGATTTTTACAAGAAGCAGCAGATAATGAAAAATATCATGCTATGGCAGAATATAAAGCATATAATAAACTTGTAAATAATTTTGAGATGGATAAAACAGCTAAAAATCTTGTATATGCAGCAGATGGTGAACAATATGAGCATGAGATTATGTATCCAGAGTTTGAAGAGATAGCAAAAGAGGAGGGGTTAAAAGAGATTGCTCGAATGTTTAAAGCTATTGGAAAAGTTGAAGTTGAACACGAAAAAGAATATAGAGAACTTCTTGAAGCTTTAGAAGCTGAAGGTTTTTTTGAATCTGATGTTGAGGAAGAGTGGGTATGTGAAGTTTGTGGTCATGTTCACAAAGGTAAAAAAGCTCCAACTGCTTGTCCACTTTGTAGAGTAGATAAAGAGTATTTTAAAAAAAGAAATAAAGATGTGACTATAGGTTAAGTCAAAATAAACTAATGAAGAGTCTTAAAATGACTCTTCACAATATCTCCAATTTATTTTCTCTTCAATTTGTTTTGAAGTTAAATTCTCAAAATTATTTGTTTCAGTTTTTTTAGATATGTTTGATGTTGATGTTGTACAACCTGCAAACAATACAATAAAAAATGAAACTATAAAAAAGTTTAATAGTTTCATAGTTTTATTAGTTAAACTCTGGTTTTGGAGTCTTATCTGTAATCACTGGTAATACTGGATAAGTAATAGTTGGTTTCTTACCTGTTAAAGATTTTAAGAATGTTTCTACTTGCTCTATTTCAGTATCTGTCATATCCTTTTGAAGTTGGATTTTATCCATTTGTTTAATTGCTGTTTTTAAAGACCAAACATTACCATTATGGAAGTATGGAGCTGTTTCTTCAATATTTCTTAATGTTGGAGTTTTTACCATACCATTTGCATCACCTGTAAAATCACCTTTTGCAAAATCATATTTACTATTATCAAATGGCATCATAGTTCCACCTAAACCAATATCTGTATGACAAGCTGTACACCCTTTGTCTATAAATACTTTTAGACCTGTTTTTTCTGCATCTGTTAATGCATTTGGTTGACCATTTAAAAATGCATCAAATCTACTTGGAGTAACAAGTGTTCTTTCAAATACACCAATAGTATCAGCTATAAGTTTAAAAGTAATTTTTACATCTGGACCGTAAGCTTTTTTGAACTCTGCAACATAATCAGGCATAGATGTAACTCTTGCAACAACTAAATCAGCTGGAGCTGCCATCTCTGGACCTGCTTGTATTGGACCTTGTGCTTGGTCTTCTAGGTGTGGAGATCTTCCGTCCCAAAATTGTACAGCATTTAATACTGAGTTATAAACTGTTGGAGAGTTTAGATGGTGTGGATTTGCAGTCCATTTATGACCAATAGCAGCACCAATTCCATCAGCACCACCCATTGCAAGATTGTGACAAGTGTTACAAGATATAAGATTACTTTTTGATAGTCTTGGTTCAAAATATAGTTTTTTACCTAACTCTACTTTACAATTAGTTATAGGATTTTCAGGATTATCTACAAGTTTTAAAACCTCTAGTTTACTTTGAGGTATAGCTTTCATACCTGCATCTTTTGCACTTTTTATTAAATCTGCATCACTCATAGCAAATAAACTTGTAGCTGAAACTAGTACGGCACTAGCAATTAAACTTAGTTTGTTCATAATTATTCCTTATATTGATTTATATTATAATTTTTATATCATTAGATTATATGATAAATTAAATAAAAAAGTTCTTAAAGGATAAAAATTATTATTTAAAATAATTTTATTCTTCAGATACATTATCACTTAATAATACTGCCACCCAATGATGCTCTTCACTATTTTCAGCTATAATTTTAATAGTAATTGTTAAAGGAACTGCCAAAAATATACCAAGTGGACCAAAAATCCAACCCCAAATTAACATAGATAAAAAAACTACAAAAGTAGATAAACCTAAATCTTTTCCCATAATTTTAGGGTCAAGAAAACTACCTATTATTATATTTATAAGCAAATAACCAATAGTAATAAGTATTACATCTATACTATTAAGTTGTAATATTGCTACAAATAAAGCAGGAAATGCAGCTACAATAGCTCCAACTGTTGGAAGATAATTAAGTAAGAATGCTAATACAGCAAATAGTAAAGCATACTCTAAATCAAAAAATAGCAACATAAAATATATTAAAATACCTGTAACAATAGATGTAAAAGTTTTAAGTACAAAATATCTATTTATACTATATAAAAATTTTTCAAATTTAATATTATATCTATCTAGTTTTGTAAAATATCTACTTTTTTTAAGTACTAGTGGAGATTCAAATAGTAAAAACATAAAAAGTGCTAAAGTTAATACAACATACATTATAACATTTCCCATACCTTTAAAAAAAGTTGTTACATATTGTACAAGTTTTGATGGCTCTACATAGTTAGTTATACTCTCTTTATCTATTGTGATATTAAATTGTTCAAAAAATAGTACCACATTAGGGATTACATCATAAAACTTTTTTTGATAAATATGTATATCTTTCATTATCTCATTACTAGATGATATTAAAAAAGAGTTTAATACAAATATTAAAAATATTATAATAGTTATTATAAACAAAGATGTAATAAAGTTTGGTACTTTTGATGAATCTAATTTATTTACTATTGGCAAACATATAATATACAAAAAAAATGCCATCATTAGAGGTAGTATTATACTACTTCCTAATTTTAGACCAGTTACAATCACCATTAAAAAAGCGATTGTGGAAAATACGGAGGAGTTGTTATTGATTATTCTATTCATTATATACCTTTTTTTATAATTATATTTTAATATATTATTGATATAATTCTTATTAATGATTAATTTAAAAAAAACAAAATATCTTTTTATCACTTTTTTTATAAATATTGGACTATTTTTAGTTTTATTTATAACTATATTTTTAAATAATATCGACGATAAAAAAGATAAAGAGTTATTTGTCTCTATTGTTGGTTTGCCAGATTTAGCAATATCAACAAAAAATAGTTATATAAGACATAGAAGCTTAACAGATATTAAAACTATATTTAAAGATGGACCTGAACATATCGAATATAGCAAAGTAGCTTTTGCAATAAATCATACAAGAAAGTAATATAATACTCAATGAATAAAATAAACTTACATTTAATAGAATATGCAATAAGCTCTCTTTTAAGAGATAAAGTAAAAAATATATTTATATTTACAATTATGACAATATTAATTTTTTTATTATCTTCAGTTTTATTTATCTCTAACTCTATTAAACATGAATTAAATCAAACAGTTTCACAACTTCCAACACTTACAATACAAAAATATAAAGGTGGAAAAGTTGAAGATATAGAACTCTCTAGAGTTGATAGTATCTTAAATATAGCAGGTGTTAAAGATGTAATACCTAGAGTTTGGGGTTATTACTATTTTGAATATGCAGATGTTACTTTTTCTATAATGGGGATAGATAACTATGCTACTCAATATAATGAAAATTTATCAAAGCTAGTAGAAGATACAACAAAAACAGATATATTAGATAATGAAAGTATGTTAGTTGGAAAAGGTGTTGCAAAAATACTAGAAAAGAATTATTACAAAGAGTATTTTAATTTTATTCTAAGCGATGGAACTATAAAAAAAGTTTATATAGGTGGAGTTTTTAATAGTAATATAGAGTTACAATCAAATGATATGATATTGATGTCAAATGATATGGTTTATGAGATTTTAGAGATATATGAAGATAAAGCTACAGATGTAGTTGTTCAAATATCAAATCCTGAAGAGATATCAACTATTATATATAAAATAAGAGAGCTATATCCAGATGTTAGAATTATATCTCAAGAAGATTTTGAGGTAAGCTATGAGAATATATTTAATTATAAAAGTGGAATGTTTTTAGTTTTATTTATTATATCTTTAGTTACTTTTTTTATGATAGTTTATGATAAAGCAAGTGGTTTAACATCATCTCAAAAACAAGAAGTTGGAGTATTAAAAGCTATAGGTTGGAGAGTAAATGATATATTAGTAGAGAGATTTTATGAGAGTTTTATAATATCTTTTTTTGCTTATAGTTTTGGTATATTATTCTCTTTTTACTTTGTATATATTTTAGATGCACCAATTCTTAGAAATATATTTGAAGGTTATAGTGAATTAAAAACTAGTTTTGATTTGCCATTTGTATTAGATTTTCAAACATTAGCATTGATATTTTTTATAACTATTCCTATTTATATATCTTCTATTATTATACCCTCTTGGAGAATTGCTACACTAGACACAGATGAAATAATAAGGTAAAAAATGAAAAAATTAGTAGAGATAATAAAATCAAAAATAAGTTTAGATGAAAAAAGTATTATAAATATAATAAATCTTTTAGATGATGGGGCAACTATCCCTTTTATAGCAAGGTATAGAAAAGATATGACTAATAATGCTACAGATGAAACTCTTATAAAGTTTCAAGAGATTTATGAATATAGTCAAAAACTACTTAAGAAAAAAGATGAATTAAAACAAAAACTAAAAGAGAAAGATGAATTAACTTCTAAAATAGAGGAGTTAATAGATAATGCAAACACTCTTACTACTTTAGATGATATTTATGAACCATTTAAAGGTGTAAAGAATACAAGAGCAAATTATGCTTTAGAGAATAACCTTGAAGAGTTATCTAATATAATATTAACTATGAGATATAGTAAAGATGAGGTAAATCAAAAAGCAAAACAATTTTTAAATTCAAATATCAAAACAACAAAAGATGCAATTGATGGAGCTATTGATATAATAGCTTTAAAATACTCTCAAGATATTAAGACAAAAGATATTATTAGAAATAATATAAAAGAGTATGGATTATTAACTACTAAAAAAACTAAAACATTTAAAGAAGATGGTGTATATAAAAATATAGCTAATACAAAAGAGAAAATTAAATGGTTAAAATCACATAAACTATTAGCAATATTAAGAGCAGTAAATGAGAAAGAGTTAACTTTAAAAATAGAAGTTGATGAAGAGTATTTAATAAATGGTATAAAAAGATATAGAGTAAAAGATTATCATAATAGCTCTAAAGAGTTTGTTGTACAAGGTTGTATTGATGGATTAAAAAGATTATTATTACCATCTTTAAAAAGAGAACTTCTAGCAAATCTAAAAGATAAAGCAAATAAAGAAGCTATAGAGTTATTTGGTAAAAATTTAAGTGAACTTCTAATCACTCCACCATTAGTAAATCAAATTATTTTAGGAATTGACCCAGGTTATAAAACTGGTTGTAAGTTAGCTATTATAGATAAAGATGGAAAATATTTACATAGTGACGTTATATATCTATTAAATAATAATCAAATAGAAAACTCTTCTAAAACTATATTAAATATAATTTTAGAATATAAAGTTACAGCTATTGCTATTGGAAATGGAACAGCTTCAAAAGAAACAGCTAGCTTTATATCAAATCTTATAAAATTAAATAGTTTAGATTTAAAATATGCAGTTGTAAGTGAGATAGGAGCTTCTGTTTATTCCGCTTCTAAAATTGCTTCTTTAGAGTATTCTAATCTTGATGTAACTATAAGGGGGGCTATATCAATAGCTGGAAGATTAAGAGACCCTATGGCTACACTTGTAAAGATTGACCCAAAATCATTAGGTATTGGTCAATACCAACACGATTTACCTCAAAAAGAGTTAGATGAAAAACTTAAATTTATAACTTCAAATTTAGTAAATAAAGTTGGAGTTGATATAAATTCTGCCTCTTATAAGCTTTTATCTTATATATCAGGTGTAAGTGAAAAATTAGCTTTAAATATAATAGAGTATAGAGATAGTATAAAAGGGTTTAAAACAAAAAGTGAACTTTTAAAAGTAAAAGGATTAGGGGCTAAGACTTATGAGCAGTGTGTGGGATTTATAAGAATAAAAGATGGAGTATCTTATCTTGATAATACAGGAATACACCCTGAAAGTTATAAAGTAGCAAAATATATAAAAGATAATTATAAATTAGATGAGGTTGATAAAACTACAATTCAAGATATATCTACTAAATTTAATATTGGTATTATTAGTTTAGAAGATATAATAAAAGAGATTCAAAAACCAGGATATGATATAAGAGAAGAGTTAGAACAAATATCTTTTTGTGAAGATATTAAATCTATTGAAGAGTTAAAACAGGGTGATATTGTAAGTGGGGTTGTTAGAAATATTACAGATTTTGGTGCTTTTATAGATATAGGATTAAAAAATGATGCAATGTTACATATATCACAATATAGTAAAAATAGAATAAATCATTTAAGTGATGTTATGAGTATTAATCAACAATTTAATAATTTAAAAATAGTTAGTATTGATATTGATAAAAACAAAATAGGTTTAAGTTTAAAAAGCTAATATATTAATGAAAAATTTAATTATTAGGTTTGTATATTTTTTACAAGGTTCAGGTAACTATTATGCTGTAAAACATTTTGTATATCAATTTTTAGAAGATAATAATAGTGCTAAAAAACGATATTTTGATTTTGTAATGATATTTATTGTTTTAGCAACTATTGGTATTATGATTTATGAAGTAAATCACGAACCAAAAGAGTTTTTAACAAACTTTGAAACAGTAGCTGTTTGTATATTTATAATAGAGTGGCTTCTTAGATTTTGGGTTCATTCCCATATTCATCAAATGATTATTGAAGATTATGAAAAGTTTAGACTTATAAATCAACATTTTGATATAAAAAGGTCAATAAAAAAAGTAATTTACACTAAGCTTTCTTATATATTTTCACCTATGTCTATAATAGACCTTTTAGCTATACTTCCTTATTACAGACCTCTTAGAATACTTAGAATTCTTATGCTTTTTAGACTTTTTAAACTTCTTAGATATTCTAAATCTATAAAACAGTTTAGAGATGTTTTTAAAGAGAAAAGATTTGAGTTTTTTACTCTCTCTATTATGTTTTTAATGGCTATCATTTTTGGTTCTACTATTATGTTTATATATGAGGGTAATGGTATAAATCAAAATGTAGATAGTTTTTTTGATGCTGTTTATTGGTCAGTTATTACTATATCAACTGTTGGATTTGGAGATATATCACCTGTTTCTACTGAGGGTAGAGTTGTTACTATATTTTTAGTTATTGGTGGTATGTCTGTAATGGCATTTTTTACATCTATTGTTACAACATCATTAAGCCATAGATTAGAAGCTTTAAAAGATGAAAAAGTTATAAATGAAGCAAATAGTATAAATGATTTTGTACTTATTTGTGGATATGGAAGAATGGGAAAAGTTCTTGTTGATGAATTAATAAAAGTGAAACAAAAGTTTATAGTTATAGATTATGAAGAGGAAGCTTTTGAACATATAAAGTCTCAAAAAATATTAGCAATAAAAGGTGATGCTACAGACCCATCTTTTTTATTAAGTGTTGGGATAAATAAAGGTGCTAGTTCTATTGTAGCCCTTACAAATAATGATGCAGTTAATTTATCTATTATATTAACTGCTAGGTCATATAATAAAGATATAAAAATAATAGCAAGAGCAAATGATGATAAAGTAAAAAATAAGCTATTATTAGCAGGAGCAGATGAGATAATATCAGCAAATAGTATAGCAAGTGTTGTGGCAGCTGAATATATTGGACAACCTATTGCATTTGAAGCTATTGATGAGATTTTACTTACTAGTGATTATGCTATTATGGAAGAGATAGAGATACTTGAAAACTCAAACTTTATAGGCTCTAAACTTGAAACAATTGATTTTATATCTTTAAATATCACTTTAATAGGTATTGTTAAATCTAACGATAGAAAAAATTTTATTTTTAATCCAAAAAAAGATGAATATATAATTGAGTCAAAAGATATTTTAATTATAATAGGACATCAAGAAACAATCTCAAAAATAAAAATAGATATTAGGTCTGGAAAACCAAAATGAAAAATAAAATCATAATATATAGTTTTAGTCAAGTTGCAATAGATATAGCAAAAGTATTAAAAGAAGCAGGATATTTTGTTGTTATTGTTGAAGATAATGAAAAAAGGTTTATTGAAGCCAAAGAGTTAGGTTATCAAGTAGAAAGTGTATCTTTATTAGATGATGACAATATTGTAAAACTAGGTATACAAGATGAGAATTTAGTAGCATTTTTTTGTTTGGGAGATGATAAAAATCTAAATTTATTTATAACTCTTAGTGTTAGAAATCTTAATAAAAAACTAAAAATAATATCTGTATCATCAACAAAAGAGGGTAATAAAACATTGATTTTAGCAGGGGCTAATAAAGTTTTAAATCCTTATGAGATAGGAGGGCTTAGAATATTTAGGTTATTACACAAACCTTTGATTTTAAATGTTTTAGATGATATTCTTTTTTCAAATTCAAATATAGAAATAGCAGAAGTTGTTATACCAAAAGGTTCTATTTTTGATGGTATTTATCTAAAAGATTTAAGAACAATAGATACCACAGATATTATTATATTAGGTATCCAAGATAGAGAGATAAGCGATAAATTTATATTTTTTGCAACAGGGATAAATCATAAAATAGATGCAGATGATACATTGGTAATATAGGGATATTCCCAAGATTTAGAGAAGTTTATTGATATGGTGAATAATAT
>Ga0193965_1000360_pt1 | contig 14983 bp, 14 predicted proteins | sample FB_8_MG_FD_140330 | JGI IMG/M metagenome (GOLD analysis project Ga0193965, IMG submission 140330) | Microbial mat bacterial communities from the Broadkill River, Lewes, Delaware, United States - FB_8_MG | ecosystem: Environmental > Aquatic > Freshwater > River > Microbial mats | place: USA... | reverse complement strand
CTGAAATTCCACAAGCCTTTTTTAACTTTTTAGTAAAAAGTTTTTGACCTTTATCAGGACTTGCGACTGCAGATGTTGCACCTACACTTAAGATTAGAGTTGCAGCAAGTGCAATTTTAGCGATTTTATTCATTTAAATCTCCTGTTTGATATAAAATTATTATAGCCTATAAAAAATAAAACTAATATTTATTATAAGACTAATATTGTTTATTTATAATAATTATTATAAATACTGATTCTATGCACGACCTGAAAGCATACCATATACTGTCATTGGTTTGAGTGCATATACTTTAAGTAACCACCAAATCCATCTTTCTTGTGTTGGATCAAGAGGTACTAATGCAGCATTAGTACCTGAACCAAGTGCTTTTGAAGCCCAGTTAAATTCAGCTAACATAACTGTACCAATGTTAGTTATAAGTGGACATACAGTATAACCATCATATTTACTTACTAATGATTTTGATTCCATTGCAGCAATAAGATTATCAACTACAACTTTATATTGTTTACGAGCAGATCCACCAGTTTTACCCATTGGTACTGCAGCAACATCACCAAGACACCATACATTTTCAAATTTTACATGTTGTAGAGTTTCTTTATTTACAGGTACCCATCCTTTAGAAGAACCAACTTTTGAATTAGCTACAACATCTGGAGCTTTCATTGGAGGAGTAACATGGATAAAGTCGTATTTTACCTCTACGCGTTTGTGAGTTGGAGTTTTAACAGTTTCCTCTAAATCTTCATCATAAAACTCTGTAAACCCTGAATGATCATCAAATACTGCAATTTTATTTTCAGTATCAATCTCAGTTAAATTGTGTTGATAGTGCCATTTAAAGCCTCTTGCTTCAAATTGCTTAACGATAGCAGTATGATAATCTTTAATACCAAACATAGCTCCGCCATTAGGGTAAAAAGTCAATTCAACTTTATCACGAACACCTGCTTCAACTAAACGAGCATTTGTTAAGTACATAATTTTCTTTGGAGCACCACCACATTTAATTGGTGTATTTGGATGAGTAAATACAGCTTGTAATTTTTCAGGACCTTTATGAGCTTTTGCTTTTTCAATTAGTTCTTGAATTCCTGCCCATGTAGCTTCAGCACCATCTGCAAAATAGATAGAGTGTAGACCATCTTTCCCGATACCACTATTTTTTACAGTTGCATTATCAGCAGTAGATGAAGTAATTTCGCCATCTAAGCCTTTAATACCTGAATAGTTAAGTGTAAGACCAGTTGCGATAATCATTTGGTCATAAGATATTTCATCTTTTCCATCAACAATAACCTTATTGTTATCTGGATCAAAAGCTGTAACAGCTCCCTTAATTAAAGTTACACCAGATGGAACAAAATCGTCTCTGTTATAAACAATGTCACTTTTTTCCCAAAGACCAGCAGCAACTAGAGTCTGACCAGGCTGATAAGATACTGATTTTGGATCAGGTTCTATCACTGTGATATCTAAGTTCGAAGCACTATTTTTAAGTCGTGCCGCTGTACTCATACCTGCTAAGCCACCACCAACAATAACAACTTTACCTTTTACATTTGACGCACTTGCTGTAGCTGCACCAGCAGTTGTTCCAGCCATAATTGAAGCTGCCATCGGAGACACACTTAAAAATTTTAACGCATCACGACGAGACATCATCTCTGGATGTTTATCTACTTCCGCAAGTATTTCTTCTAAAATTTGATTTTTACTCATTTCAAGGTTCCTTTATTATTTGATGAATATAGTGCTACCATTCTACAAGCTTAGGGCTTAAGATAAGTTTTATAAATAAGGTTTTATTAAGAAGTGTGTGTAAAGTAAACAGTTTGAGAGAAAGTTTTATAAAAAATTTATATAAAAGTATAGTTTGAAAACAAGTTCAAGAAAAAATTCTTGAACTTTATAACATTAGTATCTATATCTGAAATAAACGCGAATATCTTGAGCAGTTTCAACAGGATCCATTCCCATTGCTGCAGCATCTTCTATTTTCATTGGTGTACCACCATCTCCAAAAAATGCATTTGAACCAGTGTAATCATAGTCTAAGTATGTATATCTTACTTGCATAGTAAACATTTTACCCATAAGAGGTTGTGTCCAATACGCTTCGTAAGCAGAACCACGAACAGCCATTTTAGAACCGATCATAGTATCTTCACCATATGTAAATGGTCTCCAGTATTTAGAACCATGGTTGTATTCTAGACCAAGTTTACCACCTGTAAAGTTAGGCATTTGAGCACCTAGCCAGTATGAAGTACCTGACTCTTTATCTTCACTACCCATCATACCAGTAGTAGCCATTGACATTGTCCCATCTGGTGTAGATATAGTTCTGTTAATAGTTTCGTTAGGATTTGATTGTGACCAAGCAAATGATGCAAACACTATAGTCTCATCTAAAAAATCACTCCACTCATCACCAATACCTTCAATTTTTGCTGATATTGCAGCTCCATCCATATCACCAGCTGTAACCATTGTATAAGGTCCATTAGGCGCACCTGTTGTACCATCTATACTTGTAGCATACATACCAGGAACGTTAAAACCTCTATACCATTTAGTCATTACTGAGTATTGACCATTATCATAAGGTTTAAATATTAGACCTAGCATATCTACAGTATCAAGATTAGAGTTTCCATTTACATCTTTAGTTTTATCAAAAGCATAATCTAAACCTGATTGTGTAAACCTTGCATTAGCGTTTGTTAAACCACGACCAAGACATAATTTTGCATACATACCTGGAACGAGAGAATCAAGTTGGATACTTGCTGATGCACCATCAAACTCCATGTTTATGATATGACCCATTGGAGATTTTGCTTTGTCATCATCTCTTAGATTGATTAAGTAACCATTTGTTGCAGGACGACGACCAACACTTACAGTGTATTTATAGTCACCAAATTTAGGCATCCATAACCAATATGCCTCTCTTACTTTTAAAGCATTGTCTGTTAAGTTTTCATTCATAACCCAGTCAAAAGAATCATATCCATAAGCTCTTTGAGGATTATAGTTTTCCATATTGAAGGCAGTTGCACCATAAGCTTTATTTACTGAAAGTTGACCTTTAAAGAACATTGTCTTTGAAGGTGCATAACCCATGCCCAACCATAAACGGTTTGAAAGAAGTGCATCATTAGAATACTCTTTTCCACTTACAGTTTTATAATTAATATTGTCATAAGCAGTTCTAAAATCAACGTCAAACTTTAGGTTATCGTTATTTGCTTTTTTGTTTACCGCAGAGATCTGTTTACTTTGAGCTTTTTGAGCTTTTTCCATTTTCTCTAATTTTTTTGTTAGAGCATCAATTTGTGCCTGCATATCTGCAGTAGAAGCTTCTGTGTTTGCTAGTAATGATGTACTAAGTAAAGTAGCAGCGGCTAATGAAGTGATTATTTTCATAAAATTTCCTTATGTAATTTTACGAAATGATAACATAAGTTTCTTAAAATCATGCAATTAATACATATTAATTATAATTAAATATTATACTTAATAGATCTTATCTACTAATAGTTGTGCAGAAACTTTACCATTAAATTCATTTTTAGCAACCTTATAACTACAAGTGATTTTTTTATCTTTACTCATCTCATACACTGTTCTAAAAGCAATAAGTTCTAAAGTTTTTCTTTGATGTGGGTATTGTCTTATTTCAATTCTAGAGTGAGATTTATCTGAGCCCATGAGTTTTATACTAACAACTTCAGCGTCTTTAATTAGAAAGCTAGGTCTTGGATTAGCTTCTCCATAAGGTTCAAAATTTTCTAGTAAATTTAAAAGTTCTAAGTCGATGTCATCACTAGATAAGATACCTGTCACTTGCTCTATTGGGATAAAATCTTTAGGGTCTAGTTTTTTGGCTGAATCATTAATGGCGTCAGAGAAAGCTTGGATATCCTTTTGTAAAAGTCCTAAACCTGCTGCCATTTTATGCCCACCAAACTTTGTTAAAAATGACTCATTTTCTTTTATAAGCTCATATATGTTCACTTCACCAATACTTCGAGCACTCCCTTTAGCTATACCATTTTCAATGCTTAAAACTATGGCAGGTTTTGAAAATTTATCGACAAGTCTTGCAGCAACTATCCCAACTACACCTTCGTGCCATCCTTCTCCAGCGACAACTATTACACTATCTTCTTCATTAACTTTTAAGATAGCATTTTGTGTTGTTTGTTTTTCTGTTTCTTTTCTAAATTCATTAAGTTGCCCTAAAAGTTCAAATTGCTTATAGGCAGTGTTAATGTCTTTAGCCGTATAAAAATTTAAGGCGATACTAGCGTCTTCAAGTCGACCAGCGGAATTAAGACGTGGTGCAATTGAGAAAGCTATATCTTCAGAACTGATAGAAGATTTGTTTAAAAAATCTCGTATGATTATAGACGATGGACGAGAGGAGGTTTTTATAAGTTTTAAACCCTCTTTTACTAGGGTGCGGTTAATGTCAACTAAGGGCATGATATCAGCAATAATTGCAATTGCTAGAATATCTAAAAACTGTTTCATATCTATATTTAAAGAGAGCTCTTTTTTTACAAGGGCTAAAAGAAGCCAAGCGACTTGTGCTCCACATATCTCTTTAAAAGGGTATTCACACATTGAGAGTTTAGGGTCAACAATTGCAAAGGCTTCGGGTAAAATCTCTGATGGGGTATGATGATCGGTAATGATTAGATCAATTTCCCTCTCTTTACAGATTTTAGCAGCTTCAATAGCTGATATACCATTATCAACTGTAATTACCAAATCTGCTTCTATTCTCTCTAAAACATTCGGACTCACTCCATATCCATCTTTAAATCTGTTAGGGATAATGGCGTCAAGAGGATAGGGGATTTGTCTAAAAAAATCTACCATGATTGCAGTAGAGCTGACGCCATCTACATCATAATCTCCAACTAAAGTGATTTTTTTGTTTTCTCTAATGGCGTCAGCTATTTTTTTTGCAGCCTTAGGTGCATCATGTAGCAATGTTGGATTTGGAATTTGGGAGAGCTTTTTATCTTGTGAAGAAAATCTATCTGAAAGAAGTTTAACAAGGGTGCTTTTATCTAGTTTCTGTGTCATTGAAATACTTTGTTGTTTAATATTCCGATTTTATCATATTTGGGATAAACGAGTGTGCTTTTATTGCATTGTGAAAGAATATATAGAAAGAGAAGCTAAGACAAAAGTAATTTTGTCTTAGTATATTTTAAAGTTTTATCTATTCAGCATTTAAACTAGCTTTTACAAATGCTAGTATAGAAGGGTTTGGTGTTTGTAGTCTTGAAGTAAATTCAGGGTGAAACTGTACACCTAAAAACCAAGGATGACCCTCAATCTCAACAGTTTCAATTAAACCATTCGATTCACCAGTGATTATCATACCAGCTTTTTCTAGTGCATCACGATAAGCAGGATTTGCTTCATAACGGTGACGGTGGCGCTCATAAATAGTTTTTTCACCATTGTATGCTTCACGGATAATAGAACCCTCTTTTGTATCACAAGGATATTCGCCTAAACGAAGTGTTCCACCCATTGGAGATGTGTGAGTACGAAGTTGCATACCACCACTTTGGTCTAAAAAATTGTCTATAAGATAGATCATTGGGTGTGGTGTATTTTCATCAAACTCTATGGAGTTTGCTCCCTCTAGACCAAGAACATTTCTAGCATATTCAACAAGTGTTAATTGCATACCTAGACAGATACCAAGGTATGGTACTTTGTTTACACGTGCATACTCAATTGCCAAGATCTTACCCTCAACACCACGATTACCAAAACCTCCGGCAACTAAAACAGAATCACAATCAGCAAGAAGTGTTTCAGCACCTTTTTCTTCGATCTGTTCAGAGTCAACCCAACAGATTTCAACTCTTGTGTCAAGGTGGGCACCACAATGAATAAGTGACTCTGTAAGTGACTTGTAAGCCTCTTTAAGTTCTAGGTATTTACCAACAAAACCAACAACTGTTTTATTTTTTGGCTGAACTATACGTTTTACTAGCGTATCCCATTTTTCCATATCTGGATTTAGTTCACCAAGATCTAGGTCTTTTGAAATTGGTTTGAGAATATGTTGACGCAAGAAAGTAACAGGGATGTCATAAATTGTTGCAGCATCAAGGGCTTCTATTACGCTGTCGTTTGGAACATCACAACTCATTGCTAGTTTTTTCTTAAATGTTTTTGGAAGACCATTTTCACTTCTAGCAATTATCATCTGTGGTGTTATACCTATACGGCGAAGCTCTTGAACAGAGTGTTGTGTAGGTTTAGATTTAAGCTCACCAGCGGCTTTGATATAAGGGATTAGTGTTACATGAATGAAAAAAGTTCCAGCTACCTCTTCATCATGCTTCATTTGACGAATCGCTTCCATAAATGGTAATCCTTCAATATCCCCAACTGTTCCACCAAGTTCAACCACTAAGATATCGTGACCTTCACCTGCAAGTTTGATACGGTTTACAATCTCTCCGACAATATGAGGAATAACTTGAATAGTTTGACCAAGATACCCACCAGCACGTTCACGTTCAATTACAGAAGAATAAACTTGACCTGTAGTGAAGTTAGATGATTTAAGGTAAGAAGTATCTAAAAAACGCTCATAGTTTCCTATATCTAAGTCAGTTTCAGCCCCATCTTTAGTAACAAAAACTTCTCCATGCTCTAGTGGAGACATTGTTCCAGGGTCAACGTTGATATATGGGTCTATTTTTAACATGCCCACTTTTTTACCTGAGTGTTTCAGTAAGGTTCCAATACTTGCAGCAGTAATCCCTTTTCCAAGAGAAGATAAAACCCCACCGGTAACAAAGATATATTTAGTCATGTATAAACTCCATAGATGTTAATTATAACCGCGATTATATTGTAATATCTCTTAAAATCTATATAGATTTTCTTTTTATATAATGAATTATTGAACTATACTGCTATAATAATCAAAAAAAGAAAGTGAAAGTAATGGACAACACAATACTTTATGTAATCGCCGCATTGGGAATATCAATAGTTCTAAACCTATTTTTGAAAAAATTTGGTGTATCTCAAATTATTGGATATATCTTAACAGGTACGATAATAGTTTATGCATTTGATTTACAAGCCTATAATGATTCTCACTCTTTAGAGATGGTAGGTGAGTTTGGGATTGTATTTTTGATGTTTACTATAGGACTGGAAATATCCTTATCAAAAATGAATACAATGAAAAAAGAGATATTTGGAAACGGCCTTATGCAAGTTGGATTTACTGCTCTAATTGTCTACGCTATTGTCCATTATGGCTTAGATTTTAATATTAAAACATCTTTGATTATTTCTTTGGCTTTTGCACTCTCTTCAACTGCTGTAGTTTTGAGTTATTTGAAAAATTCTAAAGAGATCTACAAACCTTATGGACAACTCTCAACTGGTATCTTGGTATTTCAAGATATTGCAGTTATCCCAATCTTAATCCTCATAGGTTTTTTAACTACAGAAGGGCATGAATCTGTTTTTGTCATTTTGAGTGATACTTTTATAAGTGCTATTGTGGTTGTAGGGCTTCTTTTTATTATCGGTAAAAGAGTGATGACATGGCTACTTCATTTCTCTGCTTCTTCTGAGGTTGAAGAGCTTTTTATGGGTTCTGTACTTTTTATTGTAGTTTCTGCTTCATTAGTAGCTCACTTTATGGGCTTTACATACTCTTTGGGTGCCTTTATCGCAGGTATGATTATCGCTGAGACAAAGTATCATCATAAAGTAGAATCAGACATTGCTCCTTTTAAAGATATTCTTTTGGGGACGTTTTTTGTTGTGGTAGGGATGAAAATTGATGTGATGGTTTTTATAAATAACCTTCCTCTAATCGTGGGTTCTTTTATAGCGGTAGCAGTTCTTAAAAGTTTCATAATTTATGGACTTCTTAGAATATCATCTCCACATAGACGCTCTTTAAAAGCAGCTTTAGCACTCTCTCAAGTTGGAGAGTTTTCATTTGTAATTTTTGCACTTGCAAGCATGGGTGGACTTATAGAAAAAGAGTTAGCACAGTTACTTGTTTTAATAGTTATCTTTTCAATGATTGTGACGCCATTCTTCATATCGAGAATTGGTACTATAGTTGAGTTTTTAAGTGGAAAACAAGATGTTGTTGAAGATATGTCAGCACTCTCGGCGAGAAAAAATCACGTAATTATTTGTGGGTATGGTGTTGTCGGAAAGTTTGTTACTTATTATTTAGATAATCTTGGTGCAAAATATATAGTAATTGATAACTCAAACAAACATGTTCAAGAAGCTTTAAACGATGGACACGAAGCTTATTTAGGAGATGCTTCTAAAAACTCCATACTTGACGCCATTCATATAGATCATGCTGCATCTGTGATTGTTACACTAGACAATATAGATAAAAAACGTCTTATTTGTGAAGCAATTTCAAAACATACAGCAAATGTGAACCTTGTTGTAAAAGTTGCTTCTTTAGAAGAGAAAGAGGTATTAAAAGATTTAAATATTTCGGTTATGGTTGATAGTAAAGTTGAGGTGGCAAGAGTACTTGTTGATAGAATGGTAAGTTGTCGTTTAAAGTAGAGAAGAAGAGGTAAAAACCTCTTCTGTAATTCTTATATTTAGTTTCCGCGTGAACCAGGTTTAATAGCTTCGCTTCCATCTTTACAAAGAGGACATACTTCTGGTGAGTACATCTCAAATGTAAAATCAGCTAGTGCAAAAAATGGAATATCTTGAGGTAGTTTACAGTTTGGCTGTGTTTCTACGTCACTTCCCTCGCGTTTACAAAAGCCACGATTTGCAAGTGCAGCAGCACCTACTATCTCACCACCAAGCTCTTTTACAACCGCAGCAGCTTCCATAGCTGAACCACCAGTTGTAATGATATCTTCACACATTAAAACTTTTTCACCTTTAGCCACTTCAAATCCACGACGAATATTCATGACGCCATCAACTCTCTCAGCAAAGATGAAACGAACATCAAGTGCAGTTGCAAGTGCAAATCCAGCTATAAGCCCGCCAAGTGCTGGAGCACATACAGTATCTATCTCCAATCCACTCTCTTTGATTTGAAGAGCAAGTGCTTCTGCAAGTAGTTTTGCAGTTTTTGGGTCCTCTAATACTTTTGCAGATTGTAGGTAAAATTGTGAATGGTTTCCACTACTTAATTTAAAATGCCCCTCTAAAAGAGCATCTGCATCCATATATATTTGTTTAATATCCATTGAATTATACTTTTAAAATTTCAGCTTCTTTATCTTTTAAGATGCTGTCAATTTGAGTTATATATTTATCAGTAATTTTTTGAATTTTATCTTGAGCAGATTTTGATTCATCTACAGTAATCTCTTTTTCTTTTTCAAGTTTTTTGATTTGATCATTTGCATGTTTTCTATCGTTTCTTACTGAAACTTTAGCATTTTCACCCATACCTTTCATCTGTTTTACAGATTCTTGACGCTGTTCTACAGTCATTGCTGGAAAAAATAGTTTGATCTGGTCGCCATCATTATTTGGAGTTGTTCCAATGTTTGCTTTCATGATAGCAGATTCTATATCAGCTAAGAGATTCTTTTCCCATGGGTTTACTACGATAGTTGTTGCATCTGTTGCTATAACTGAACCAACTTGATCAAGTGGGGTAGGTGTACCATAATAATCAATTTTTACATTGTCAAGTACAGATGTCGTAACCTTCCCAGTTCTAAGAGTTTTAAATTCTCTTTGCATATGCTCAATGCTACCCTGCATTTTTGTTTCACATTCGTTGTATATTTCGTTTACCATTGAATTTCCTTAGTGTAATGAAAAATTATTGTGTAATTGTAGCAAGATATATTTAAGTATGATTAAAAAGGGTGGTTTTAAAGAGGGGAGATAGTTGCGTATAGCAACTATTTTGTTGTATTTGTTTCTGTTGTCTGTGTTTCTACAGCTACTGCTGGAGTATCTATCACAGGTACAGGAATATTTGTTGACGGAGCTACAACATTTGTTGTCTCTACCATATCATCAACTACTGAAGATTGTGCAGATTGTGAGTACATATAACCTAGAGTAATAGTGTTAACAACAAATAAAAATCCAATTGTAAAAGTAGCTTTTGCTAAAAAACTGTTTGGACCTTTTGCTCCAAAAACAGACTCGTTTGAGCCACTATACGCACCAAGACCGATGCTTGAGCTTTTTTGTAAAAGTACGGCAATAACTAAAATTATTACGAGTACTATTTGAACAATAAGTAAAAAACTAGTTGTCATAAATAAAATCCTGATTTTAAAAGTGGCGAATTATATCTAAAAAAAGCGATATTACAAAATAGGGTATAATTTCATTTGAAAAACTACCGAAGGAATATTTATGAGAGACTTTAGAAATATCATTTTTGTACTAATCATAATATTATTTCTTTTACAGATGATAGTAATGAAACAGGATAAAAAAGAGCTTAGGTCTGAACCGGTTGTTGCAGTAAGCACTTTTGCTATATATGATATCGTTAAACATATCTCAGATGGTACATTTAAAATAGTAAATATTTTGCCTTTTGGAGTCGATGCACATAGTTTCGAGCCAACACCTAAGCTAATGGCGTCAATTGAAGAGAGTACTCTTGTAATCTACAGTGGAGCAGGTTTAGAACCATGGATCAAAGAGTTTGATTTTAAAAACAGATCATTAGATATAAGTAAGCATGTTGAGTTAAGAGAAATCAAATCAGATGAATTTGATCTACATGAACATCATGATCACCAATGTGCCCATTCTAAAATAGACCCACACTATTGGTTAAGTATCTCAAATATGATTATTGCTACAAATGTTATTACACAAGAATTGATAAAGATCTATCCACAACATAAAGACCTATTCATAAAGAATGCACAAAATTATATGAATAGTTTAAAACAATTAGATAATGATTATAATGAAGCTTTAAAATCTTGTAAGCTCAAGAGTATTGTTACTAATCATAATGCTTTTTCATATATATCAAACAAGTATGGCTTTCATGTAGAAGCATTGAGTGGTTTATCTCCTGATACGGAAGCAAGTGCAAAAGATATCATGAGAATAATGGAGCATATCAAAGAGGATGGTGTCTCAACAATCTTTTTTGAAAGTTTTGTAAGTGATAAGGCTATGAAAAGTATAGCAAAAGATGTAGATGTAAATATTGATGTTTTAGAGCCATTAGGAAATATAACAGCAGATGAAGCAGAAAACAACGCAACTTATGAGATGATTATGAGAAAAAACCTTACTAAACTATCTAAGGCACTTATGTGCAAATAAAATTTAAAGTTCCTATCTTTAGTGTAAAGAATTTAAATTTTACAGCTAGAGGGCAAAAGATACTTTCTAGTGTTTCATTAGATATATTTAATGGAGAATATATAGCTATAATTGGTCCAAATGGCGGTGGCAAAACTACTCTTATTAGAATGCTTTTGGGACTCGATAAACCAACAAGCGGAAAGATAAGACTCTTTGGTAAAAAGATAAGCTCTTTTAAAGAGTGGAGTAAAATTGGTTATGTTCCACAAAGAGCATCTTTAGTTGATCCAAATTTTCCTGCTACTGTTATAGATATTGTAAATATGGGGAGAGTATCAAAACGTGGTTTATTCTCTAGAATTACAAATGTAGATAAAGATGCAGTTAATGATGCAATGCTAAAGATGGATATATTGGATTTAAAAGATAAAATGGTCGGTACACTCTCAGGTGGTCAGCGTCAACGTGTAATGATTGCGCGTGCACTTGCCTCAAATCCAGAGATTTTGATTTTAGATGAACCAAATACTGGTGTAGATATGGTGTCTCAAAAAAGATTTTATGAACTCTTATCTAAACTCAATAAAGAGGAAAATATCACTATAGTATTTATTACACATGATATTGGTGTAATAGCTGATGATATTGGTAGGCTTTTTACTATAAATCAAAAAGCAGTTATTTGTAATAATCCAAAAGAGGCTTTAAGTTGTGATGAGATGAGTGAACTGTATGGAATAAATGCACATCTTATTCACAATCATAAGCATGAGCATTAAGGCAAGTTGATGTTAGAGATATTTGAATACGAATTTATGCAAAGAGCTTTCATTGCGGGGATGCTTATTGCTGTACTTGCTTCGATTAGTGGGACATTTATAGTACTCAAGCGCTACTCAATGTTGAGTGAAACTTTAGCACACTCAGCGCTTGTCGGGGTTGCAGTTGGCCTTGTTGCAGGTTTTAACCCTTTATGGATGGCTGTGGCTGTAGCTATAGCGTCTGCATGGATTATAGAGTATTTAAGAAGTACATTTTCTCTTTATTCTGATTCTATTTTAGCTATCTTACTCTCGGGCTCTTTAGCTGTAGCAGTTATTATTGTATCTCTGGGTGGAGCTTTTAATAACTCTCTCTTTTCTTACCTTTTTGGATCTATTCTCTCGGTATCAAATGAAGATGTTTATACAATTGTGATTTTTGGATCAGTTTCCCTTGCTCTTTTGTTAGCATTTTCAAAGGAACTCTATTTTATAGCTTATGATGAAGAGGTCGCAAAAGTAAGTGGTATAAAGGTTAAATTGCTCAACTTTTTATTAGTAACTGTAACAGCGATAATTATTGCACTCTCTATTAGAGTTGTTGGGAGTTTACTTATTGGTGCGTTGATGGTTATCCCAACTGTCTCAGCACTTCAATATAGAGTAGGTTTTTTGCAAACAGTACTTATCTCTTTAGTATTTGCTTTATTTAGTGTAAGTGCAGGGATGATACTCTCTTTTTATTTTTCCTTACCTTCTGGAGCTACTATTGTTCTGTGCGTACTTTGTGTGTTTATTGTCTCATTGGTAATAAATAAAAAATGAAAATAAGTACAGAGTTCTCAAAGTATGCCTCAAACTATAACATTCATAATGTTATCCAAGATAAGGTAGCATCAAAGCTCATAAGTCTTGTTAATTCAAACCCTAAGAATATTTTAGATTTAGGGTGTGGCAATGGAGCTATATGTAAAAAGATTGATTGGGAGTATAAGCATTTTGTAGGGATTGATTTTGCGCCTGGAATGCTTGAATTACATCCTAAATCAGACAATATAGAGTCTCTATATGGAGACTTTAATGATGAAAGATTATTTGAGAAGCTATCAACTTATCAGTTTGATTATATTATTTCAGCATCTGCACTTCAATGGTCTCAAAATTTAGAGAAGACTATGATGCATATAAAATCCTTAGGTTCACCAATAGCTTTGGCAATTTTTACATCAAACACCTTTAGAACTCTTAATGAAACTGCATCACTGGAACCTATGCTTAAAAGTGCAGACGAGATATATAAGCTTCAAAAGCAGATTTTTAATGCTAAGTTTGAAATAGTAAACTACCAATTGGATTTTGATTCAACACGTGATATGTTTAGATATATAAAGCAGAGTGGTGTTAGTGGTTCAAGAAGAGTACTAGATTACAAGCAGACTAAAAAACTTATGAATGAATATCCATTAAGTTATCTAGAGTTTGAAGTAGTATTTATTTATTCTGCTTAAGAATTATCTCTTTTTCAAGATTGTAAAGTTCATATCTAATATATTTGAAATTTTCGCTATATGTAGGATTTGAGAGTTTAAACAACTCCTCTAAAACACGTCCAGACTCTTGAGCTCTTTTAAAGTTAGCACTTAAAATACTAATGGCGTCAGTACGATTAAGTTCACTTTTTGTAGTTGAACGTAATACATCATTAATACTATCACGATTTTGTAGTAGTTCGAATGTTTCTTCAATTCTAGCAAGATGTCGTAATTGTTTGAGTTTAGAAGCAAGTTCTTTGTTGCTGTCTCGATATCGGATAATATCTTCAACAACACGTATACCCTCTTTAAGACGGTTGAGGTTTGCATCAACTACCCGAAAGAGTTCGGGTGAGAGTTGATTAGTCGTCATTTCCAAATATTCCAAAAAGCTGTAATAAAGCTGTAAATATATTTAAAAAATCTAAGTAGAGTGCAATCGCACCATCAATAGGAGTCTCATAAGCACCTTGCATGATGTTTTGAGTATCATAAATTACTAGTATACTAAATAGTATAACAACAGCACCAGATATAATAACATGAAGCATTGGATTACCAATAAAGATGTTAAGAATAGAGAAACCTATAATCACAAATAAAGCAATCATTAAAGGTTTTCCATAACCTGTAAAGTCTTTTGTTGTTTTAATAGCATAAAAACTCATAGCTCCAAATACAACTGAAGTCATAGCAAATGCGTTACCTATTATTGAAGCACCACCACTCATTCCTAGTGTACGTGATAATAATGGAGCTAGCATTAAACCAGTCATAAATACAAAGCCAAACATTACTGCTAAGTTGAGACCTTGTTTGTGTTTAACAAAATGTAAGCCTATTAGTAAGCCGATCTCTAATGCAAATAACGGCCAAAAATAAGCTGCGATTGTTCCAGCCATTGGAACACCAACATATGCACCGACAGCACCAGCCATCATTGATGCAGCAAATAGTTTATAAGTCTCTTTCACAAAAGAGATTAGTTGAGTGTCATCTCTAGATGTTGTTTCATATGTATAAGAGTTACCTCTTGCATAATCACGATCATAAAGTCCCATTTTTGTTCCTTTTTAATATCCTCTTTATGAAGATAAAGATTTTAATATAAAGAATTCTATATACAAAGAGTTAATAGATAGCAACATTATAATTGAGAAAGAACTAGAATTAAGATGTTAAGTCTTATTTATATTAAAATTGTAATGTATGAAGAGCAAAAAAACACTACTTTTAGTAAACCGAGTAAATTCCCCGGAACTTTCTCCAAACATTAAGTTATTTCTAAGCATTATCCTCCTATAATTCCCGTCCACAAACAGAGACACCTTGTTTAAACAGGGTTACGATCACTTCGAGTTGAAGAG
>Ga0193965_1000359_pt1 | contig 14991 bp, 14 predicted proteins | sample FB_8_MG_FD_140330 | JGI IMG/M metagenome (GOLD analysis project Ga0193965, IMG submission 140330) | Microbial mat bacterial communities from the Broadkill River, Lewes, Delaware, United States - FB_8_MG | ecosystem: Environmental > Aquatic > Freshwater > River > Microbial mats | place: USA... | reverse complement strand
GCCCACTAAGCCTTGGTAAACTCTCTAACGGTGGTTATATAGTTGCATCTGAGACATGTGCATTTGATTTAGTTGGTGCTACTTTTATTCGTGATGTAGAACCAGGGGAACTTCTTATATTTGAAGAGGGACAAGAGCCTATAAGTATTAAAGTTTTTGAGCCAACTCCAAAACACTGTATCTTTGAGTATGTTTATTTTGCAAGACCTGATTCATCTGTATTTGGTCAATCAGTATATCAAACAAGAAAAGATATGGGTAAAGAGTTAGCTAAGATTAACCCTGTTGAAGCTGATATGGTAATACCTGTTCCAGATGGTGGTGTACCATCAGCTATAGGATACTCTCAAGAAAGTGGAATCCCTTACGAGATGGGAATTATGAGAAACCATTATATTGGTAGAACATTTATTGAGCCAACTCAAGAGATGAGAGACTTAAAAGTGAAGATGAAACTCTCACCAATGACTGATATTATCAAAGGCAAAAGAGTTATTGTTGTTGATGATTCTATTGTTCGTGGAACAACTTCAAGAAGAATTATACGAATGTTAAAAGAAGCTGGTGCTAGTGAAGTTCACATGAGAGTCTCTTCTCCACCAACAACTGACCCTTGTTTTTATGGTGTTGATACTCCAGATAAAGAGAATCTTATCGCTTCACATATGTCTAATGATGAGATTTGTAAATATATAGAAGCTGATTCTCTAGCATACCTTGATGAAGCCTCACTTTTAAGAAGTGTAAATGCAACTGACGATAGTTACTGTACAGCTTGTTTTACAGGTAAATATATTATCTAATGCAACAGATATATACTTACGGTAACTACTTAAAAAACAAATTTGGTTCTAAGGTTTATAAAGTTGGGATTAACATCTCTGGCTTTACTTGCCCAAATATAGATGGAACTGTAGCAAAAGGTGGTTGTACCTTTTGTGAGAACGATTCTTTTTCTGCTAGCACAAACGAAGTAAAAGAACTCAAAGGTTTTCACCTTAATCTTGATTCAACTCATAACCCTTTCTTAGATAAACAATTACAACAACTTGAAGTTCAATTTGATGCAATTAGTAAAAGACAAAAAGATGAATATGGAGCTGAAAAGTTTCTCGTATATTTTCAATCTTTTACAAATACTTATGCTCCATTTGAAACACTCAAAGCTCTTTTTGAAAAAGCTTTATCATTTCCTGATGTTGTAGGCTTAAGTATCGGTACTCGCTCTGATTCTATTACAGATGAGACACTTGATTATTTAGCAGAGTTAAATAAAACAAAAGAGATTTGGATAGAGTTTGGAATCCAATCTGTGTATGATGAAACATTAGAAAAAATTAATCGTGGTCACTCTAGCGATAATGTAAAAGAGTGGATTCTAAAGTCTAAAGAGAAGGGTTTACATCTGTGTGGACACCTGATTTTTGGATTGCCAGATGAGAGTAAAGAGATGATGCTTGAAACCTCTAAACAAGCATATAGCTGGGGGATAGATTCTGTAAAATACCATCCACTTTATGTTGTAAAAAGAACAGCTCTTGGAAACGATTTTATGAATGGTAAATTTGTACCAATAAGTGAAGAAGACTACTTAGATGTTTTAGTAAAATCGATTGAGATGAAACCTAAAAATATTTCTGTTCAAAGAGTTACTGCGGGGATTGATGATGATTCTTTACTAAGTCCAGATTGGTGTAGAGATAAGAATCAACAGATTAAAAATATAAACAAAGCACTTAAACCTTTAGGACTTAAATACTAAGTCCTATCTTCCAGATACAGTTGCAAAATGTGAAACACTTCTAAAATATGGTGGAAAATCAAAATAGACTCTAAAAGATTTTGCAGTTCCTGGTTTTAGGTTTTTTGCTACTACAAACTCTTTTGTAACAGTCTGTGGTTTATATAGCATATCTGCTCCACCTGAGAAAAAATCAAAAAATCCACTTGATTTAAAAAATGAACCACCCTTTACATTTCCAGTAGCATGACCTTTATTCACTAGTTTTATCTCTAGTGTTACTTCCCCTATTTTATGATTTCCTACATTTTTTACACTACCAAAATAGGCTACTTTCTCTATACTTAGAAGTCTTTTACTATCTAAGCCTGATAGCTCCACTTTCTTTGTATATTTATCAACTACAACAGTTGAAAAAACTGCTAAAAGTGAAGTTACTAAAGTAACTGATAGAATCATCGGAAGTACTAACTTTCGTTTTTCTTGTTTAAATGCCGAAATTATTCCAAGTACAAAAAATATAAATATTATTCCAAATGCAATATAATGCCAATAATTTAAAAGTGTCATTTACAGTTACCCCCTACAGATACATTGTAATCTTTTGAATAAGTAAATGGTTCAATAAAAAGTTTAAACTCCCTTTTTTGACCTTTTAAAATATCCACCTCAGTAACAAAACCTTTTCTAATTGGCTTAAACTCAAATAAAAAATCTTTGTATTGATTGCCTGTAACCTTATAAGCAGAAGCTGTTATTTTACAACTCTTAAAATCAAATTTGGAATTATTAACAATTTCACCTTTAACAACGATAGCTTTTGTGAATGTTAATTTTTTTTGACTTAACAAGGTTGTAGTGTTACTATAAAGAAATTTGTGCATCTGCATATAGCCCACAGTAGAGCCAAGCACTAATAATAAAAATGCAAATAAAACAAGAAATATTGATAATGTTAGCTTATTTCTTAATAAAATAGCTAAAACAATAAATAGAATAAACAGACAAAAAAGACCCCCAAAAAGAATAAAATCATAAAGAATTAATTCATTAATAAAGGTGCTTATTTTATCTTTCATCTCAATTTAATCTTTCCGAGAATTTTTCTCTGCTATACCACTCATATCAAATCTACGAGCTAGTTCTTGTTTGATTCTATCTGGTGAGATATTTTTTACAGCAAGTGCTACTAACATATGGTAAGTTAAGTCTGCTGCTTCATAAATCATCTCATGCTCATCATCATCTTTATATGCAAAACAAAACTCTCCAGATTCCTCTACAACTTTTTTCAAAATTGTATTTTCACCTTTATGAATCAGTTTTGCAGTCCATGATGATGATGGGTCTGCTTTTTTACGCTCTTGAATAGTATGATACAGTGTATCTATCACACCATACATAGCATCTGTATTTACTTCAACCTCTGAGTTTGTCTCACCAGATTCTAACTCTGTAAAGAAACAAGAACGCCTACCGGTATGACACGCTACACCCTCTTGCGTTACTTTTATAAGAAGAGTATCATTGTCACAATCAAGAGAGAAAGAGTGAATAGTTTGCGTATGACCACTTGATTCACCTTTTTTCCAGATTCTTTGTTTTGTACGGGAAAAATAGTGTGCAACTTTTGTAGATAAAGATAACTCTAAAGCCTCTTTATCCATGTATGCCAACATTAGAACTTCGTTATTTGCAACATCTTGAACAATTACTGGAAGAAGTTCACACTTCTCCCAGTCAACTAAATCTAAAGATTTATCTAAGTTCATTATTGAGCCGTAGTTCTTTTCTTAACATCTTTCGTATCAACCCAGATATTTGGAGTTGAACCACCAGGTGTTAAGAATATTTTCGCATCTTTATTTTCACGAAGTGCTTCGTTAAATTTACCTTGAACTTTTATTTGTTCTAACTCTAATAGCTTATTACTTAAAGACTTAGCAATTAAAATATTTGCTTTTGCTTGAGCATCTGCTTCAATAGTTACAGCATCTGCAACACCCTGTGCTTCAATTCTAGCTTTCTCAGCAACACCACGAGCCTCTTCAGCACGCTTAAATGCTTCTTGTTTAGCTCTTTCAACCTCTTGCTCTGCTCTTTGAACCTCTTGTTTAGCAACTTGAACACGCTCAATCTGCTCTTTAACTTTTTGAGGAAGACCAATCTCACGAAGTTGAACTGATTGTAAATCTGCAGGAGCATTTTTAAGACCAGTTACACTGTCTCTTACACCTTTATCTATCTCAGCTGCTATTTTATTTCTAAGTTGTGGGAGTGATTCTGCATCATACTTACCAACAACATTACGAACAACATCTCTTACAACAGGGTTAATGATTTTATCTTCCCAGCTAAATCCCCAGTTAGAGATTGTTTGTGCTGCAAACTGTGAGTTTAATCTATACTGAACCGTAAGCTCAATTGTTACAGGAAGACCACGCTTATCAAGAACAGTAACAGCTGGTTTAGAACCGATTCCAGAGTTGCCACTATTTGCTTCTATACGAGATGCATAATTGATAATACGAACTTTAGTATCAACTACATAAACTTTTTGAATCACAGGAATTATAAAGTGTAAACCTGGTAATAATGCTTGATCTTGATACTTACCATTAGTACTTAAAATACCACGCTGACCCTCTTCGATGATTGTAAAAGGTTTTGCTAAAACAAGCATAATTACAATTGCGATTAAGAAATAAACAACACCAGCTTTTCCACCACCAAAATTCATATCTATTTTTGGCATTTGTGGACCATTTCCACCACCATTACCACCTGAACCACCTGTAGATTTTTTTCCAAATCCACCACTACTTTCACTTTTCTTCTTGTTAAAATAATCATTCATATCTGATGCCATTATTATATTATCCTTCATATTTTTTATTTTCCTCTATTCTTAATCGATATAAGTTAGATAATGCTCGTATTGTTTATTACGACCAAATACTATATCAAAGTATGTGCTTTGAATCTTCTCTGTGATAGTACCACGAGAACCACATCCAATCTCTCTTGCATCTACAACTGCAACAGGAGTTATCTCAGCAGCAGTTCCAGTTAAAAATGCTTCATCTGCAATATAAACCTCTTCACGACTTATTCTACGACGCTCAACTTTATAACCCATATCCCCCGCTATCTCTATAACAGTTTTTTGAGTGATAGATACAAGTGCATTATCACTTGGAGGAGTTACAATCACACCATCTACAACCATAAAAAAGCTAGCACCACTTGCTTCTGCTACATACCCTTGATCATCTAAAAGAAGTGCTTCATCATAGCCACAATCAATCGCTTCAAATTTAGCCATTTGAGAATTTAAATAGTTTGCTGTTGCTTTTGCTTTACCCATATTTGAAGTGTTTGCAGGTCTAGTCATCGATGCAATTTTAAGTTTGATTCCGTTTTTTAAACCATCCTCACCAAGGTAAGCACCCCATTCCCAAGCAGACATAACTGTCTCAACTGGAGCGTCTTTGTGATAAACTCCCATAACACCATAACCCAAAAATGCAAAAGGGCGTATATAAACATTATCGCCACTAAACTCATTTTTACGAATCAAATCTATCTGAGCTTGATTCATCTCCTCCACTGAATATGGAATATCAATAAGTGTCATTTTAGCAGATTCTTTGAGTCTTGCAGTATGTTCATTTAAACGAAAAATTGCGTACCCTTTCTCTGTTTTATAAGCTTTTGTTCCCTCTATTACACCATTTCCATAATGAAGTGTATGAGAAAGTACATGCACTTTTGCATCATCCCAATTTACAAATTTTCCATTCATCCAAATGTATTTAGCAGCGTCCATTAAATCTCCAATATTTATTGCATTTAAAATTACGGCATTTTATCTAAAATGGTGTTTATTATCGGTTAATCCCTATTTGTACTCAGTAATAAAACTATTTTTAAGTATTTTTACATATAATAAGAACTATAAATGTTCATAAAATAAGGGGAATAATTTGTCGGATACAGAAAAAAAAGCTCTCGATGACACACAAAAAGAGAAAACACTCGATGAGATAAATGCACTAAGAGAAGCTAGAGAATCGATAATCTCTACTGAAGAAGCTGAAGAGATTGCAGCACAAGAAAAAATTTGGGCTGAGCAAGAAAAAGCACAAAACTCTTCTGCAGAAGAAAAAACAAATAAAAGCTCAAAAAAATTTGACAAACTGCCATACGACCATGTGTATGCAAAATATCAAGATATAGACCAAGCTCAACTTCAAAAAGATATTGAAGAGATTAAAAAAACTATTGGAAAACCCACTTATAAAGATTACTTACATGTAAGAAAGATGCAAAACTGGTCAAGAGCATTTTCAGTAGCTGGATTTTTTATGATGTTTGTTGTAACCTCTTTAGAACTCTCAATTGGGCTTCATGGTGCAGCATTTTGGATACTTTCTATACTTTCAGCAATTCTCATAGGAATTGGAAATGTTGGACATTGGGCAAATGTTGCTCACCCTATTATGCACGGTGGTTATGACAAAATTGACAACATCCCAATGGAGTTCAAAAAAGCTGGTTACGCAAGAGGAAAAAGAAGATATTTAGATTGGTTAGATTGGATTAAGCCTGAGGCGTGGGAGTATGAACATAATATTATGCACCACTACCATTTAGGTGAAGATGATGATCCAGATAATGTTGAGAGAAATATGCAATGGCTTATAAAATCAAATACTCCTATGTGGCTAAGAAGAGTGTTTATCTATATTTTTGCTGCTACTTGGAAATTTACTTATTATGCTCCAAATACACTTAGAATCTTAGAAAACAAGAAAAGAAGAAAAGAGAAAAGAGAAGAGGTTACAGAGTATGAGATGTCACCATTTACAGAAAATGGCTATAAATTATGGACAGAATCTTACTTACCTTACGGATTAGTTAGATTTGTTTTCTTGCCACTTCTATTTTTACCACTTGGAACTGAAGCTGTATTTAGTGCTTTTATAATTTTAGTTATGGCTGAAGCATATGCAAATCTTCACTCATTTTTAGTGATTGTTCCTAACCATTCAGCTGGTGATATTTACCAATTTTCTGAGCCACATAAATCTCAAGGTGAGTTTTACCTAAGACAAATTATGGGTAGTGTAAACTATAACACTGGTTCAGATTGGATAGATTTTTTACATGGTTTTTTAAATTACCAAGTAGAACATCATCTTTTTCCAAATATGCCACTCAGTTATTATCAAACAATGCAACCACTTGTAAAAGAGGTTTGTAGAAAACATAACATTGAATACAGACAAGAGAGTGTATTTAAAAGAATGGGTATGACTATCGACTTAATGGTAGGTGAAACTAAACTTCTTAGAGTAGATGGGGTTTAATCTCCCCCTGCTTTAAATATATCCTCTGAGTACTTTCTTACCATTACTACAGTTCCAACATATCATCTTTGTTAATAATGCTTATTAAGACTAGTTTATATATAATCTGATTATAGAAAACAGTTATGTCTTGAGGAGTATTAAACTTTATATGCAAAAAATAATATTACTAAGACATGGTGAAGTTGATATTGAAAATTATAAAAATTTATCAGCCAATCAATTTGGAGAATGGATTGTAGAGTACAATAATTCAAATATTAAATCTGAATTTCAAACAAAAAATGAGGTGAAAGATTTATTGAATAAAGCAGATATTCTGATTTGTAGCAATTTAAAGAGATCAATTCAGTCCATTGAAATATTTGATAAAATACCATTTGAAACAAATAATGTTTTTAATGAAGCACAGCTCCCATTTTCAAACTGGAAACTATTAAAACTAAATCCAAAAATCTGGTTAATAATTTTTAGACTTTTATGGATATTTGGATACTCACAGAATAGTGAATCTTTCAAAGAAACCAAGCAAAGAGCAAAAGATGCCACAGAAAAACTAATAGAGTTATCCAAACAAAATAAAACTGTAATTTTAGTTGGTCATGGTATTATAAATAAGCTAATTCAAAAGGAATTGGTTGCACTAAAATGGACTGAATCAAAAAAGCTACAAAATAAAAATTGGTGTTATGGTGTATTTGAATTACACACCATATGATTAAATATCCACTTTTTAGATGCAAAAAGACAAGAAGTCTCTTAAGTCAAAAGTTGTAATAAAATGGTGACGAAAAATTCTAATACTCTTTTAACACATCGTTAATCTGAACATACGCTTGTATTGGTGTTGTTTCGAAGTATTTCATATTGTGTTTTTTAGCAAACTCTCTTGTCATTTTTTGAATCTTTAACAGATTGAATCTCGGTGCTTTTGGAAATAGATGGTGCTCTATTTGTGTATTGAGTCCACCATAAAACCAATGTACAAATGCTCCACCTTTTAATGAACGAGATGTTCTCATCTGTAACTCCATCCATGTTAAATCTTCACTCTCATCTTTTTCAAAAACTTCACACCCTAAGTGATTCGTAATAAATCCAAATGCAAGCCATGGTGATAAAATAAAATTAAGTGATAAATAAACAGTAATAGCATCAACAAAAGGTAAAAAATAAAATATTGGTCCCCAAATAATAGGCCAATGCATAAGCATCATTGTCAGTTCACCATATTTTTTTCGTTTGATTGCAAAGTTATATGATTGTATAATAAATGCAGGATACATAAAAAACATAGCACCCCAAAACACAAGATATTTACTAGCTCTTAACCATGCTTTATCCCCTTTATATTTTGTAGTAAAAGCACCATCCATTGCTAAAATATCTTCATCTTTTTCAGGAACATTACACCAAGTATGGTGATTGATATTGTGTTTAAAATCCCACCATGAAGAGGAGTTACTTAAAATTATCGCTGCGAATGGATAACTTAATTTAAAAGATAAAGATTTATTTTTAAAATATTGTGTATGCAAAATATCGTGAGATATAAATACAGCACGAGTAAAAATAATACTCATAAAAAAACCTAAAGCGATAGCTCCACCAGTAGGTACTGCAATAGTATCCCAGTTTATTACTACTGCATATACTATAATCATACAAATAATTACAGCAATCATCTCCACTGAACCACGAATAGGAATTCGATCTAATAAGCCAGCTTTACGAACCTCTGCTTTTAATTGATCAAATATATCAGGATATTTTGCTACAGACATGTTTACCACCATTTCTAAAATTAGCAGGCATTATAGCGATAATTTTCTAAAAAATATCAATAATTTTGGGAAAGTTTTTTATGAAATTTTGTGAGTAGTAAAGCCTATGTCAAGTAGGCTTTACCATTAGAATAAAAAGAGAGAAGAATATAATTTTGATGATAAAACTACTCTTTTTTGCTTAACTTAGAATTTAAGAATAACATCTAATTGTGTACGGTGATAATCTATATTTGTTTCACCTAATCTACTCCAGTTAAACCATGCACCAATATCTACATTTTTAGCAAATTTATACTTTCCTTTAAAATAGTAACCATTGCTATCTGTACCACCACCACTAAAGTCAGAATCGTTATGTGCTCCATAAACTGCATCTTTTGCAACATCTCTATAAGTAGCATTTACTTTGAGATCACCTACTTTTTTAGTATCACCAAGTTGTGCACTTATGTCATACCCTAAGTTATCACTATCTGCTAATGTATTATACGCTATTGTTAATGCTGATTTAAATGGCATACCCAGTAAATCTTTATATTTCACTTCTGCAAAAAGCTCTAATATTCCATAATCTTGTGTATAAAGATTAGCACTATCAAGTGAATTTCCTTTAGCACTTCCATAAGGAGTTGTGTTACCTTTAACACCATCATAATAATAATACCCTGCACCTAAATTCACCTTAGAGCTATCGAGTTTGAGAGTATGCACATACTGAGCAAGAAGAATATTTATATTTTCACTACCAGTAGGTTCCTCTTCTCTATGCACTCGGTTTGCACCTACTCTAATCATAGTATCGCTATTTTTATAACCATAATTAATACCCTCTAAACGGATATCATTGTCCCATACAAGTTGTGTTTTAATAGGTCTGTAGATATGGTGCTTACTCTTACCAACTCTAAGCCATGAGTTATCAAATGAGTATTTAATATCTGCAATATCAAGTTTAAGTTCATCTAAAAAGTAATCTTGTATATTTTCATCATCTTTAAAACTTACATTTCCTGATGTTGGATTCCCTTTTCCACTCGATACAGCAGTCTCAAGAAGAATATTATCTGTAATATCAGCATTTAGATTAAATCTGAATCTATATCTTTCTCTATTTTTATCATCTTTACCATCTTTTTCTATTATCTCATGTCTTAGTCTAAGATCCCCTTTTGCATGAATTCTATCAAAGAATCCACTCTTACTTTCTCCCTTGTTTACATCTACTGGGCTAGCAGTTGATACTGTTGCCATTGTCGCTATAGTTGCTATTGATAAAATAATTTTTTTCATAATCTAATTTCCTTGTTTGCCTCATTTTGTTCTCGAAATTATATGAGCACTTAATTACATCTTGGTTACACTTAAAGGCCTTCATGTAATCAAATTATAACCATCTACTTTTATACTTTCGCCATCAATAATAAAAAGGATAGTAATAATGACACAAATTATTAAAATAGCATTAGCAGGTACGCTATTGGCAACTGGATTAAATGCAGGAGAGATTGTAAAGGGTAGTGGAGCATCGTTTCCATATAGTGTATATCAAAAATGGATAAAAGCTTATAACAAAGATACAGGTCTTAAAATAGACTACATCAAAAAAGGTTCATCTAAAGGAATCAAAGATATTCAAGCAAGAGCTGTTGATTTTTCTGGAACAGATAAACCACTCTCCCCTAAAACTCTAAAGAAAAATGGACTTTACCAATTTCCTGCTGTTGTAGGAGCTATCACTATGGGGTACAATCTACCCGGAATCAACAACATTAAACTAAGTAGAAAAGCTATTGTGGCTATCGCTGATGGTTCAATCACTTACTGGGATGATAAGCTAATCACTGAGACAAATAAGGGAATCAAACTTCCACATGAAAAACTTACTTTTGTTCACCGTGCTGATGGAAGTGGAACAACTTATAACTTCACATACTTTTTAAGTAAAGTTTCAAAAGATTGGAGAAAAAAATTTGGTGCTAAAAAATCATTAAGCTGGGCTGGTGACCATCACATCGGTGGAAAAACAAACTCAGGTGTTGCAGCACTACTTAAACAAACTAAATACTCTGTAGGTTATATAGACTACGCAGATGCTGCGAACAATGATATCGCAATAGCAAGTGTAGAAAATAGAGCTGGTAACTTCATAGTACCAACTTTAAAATCTTTCCAAGTAGCAGCAGCAAAAGCGACACTTGACCCTAAAAAAGATTTTTACTCAATCATAGCAGACCCAAAAGGTGCCGATTCTTACCCAATGGTAGCAGCAACATTCATCCTAGTTCCATCAGAAAAAGCTGATATAAACAAAAATGTTACTAAGTTTTATGACTGGTGTTACACTGATGGTCAAGAGATAGCAAAAAGCTTAGGTTTTGTCCCTTTACCAGATTCTTTAACTACAAAAATTAGAACCTATTGGGATGCTAAAGGTATCAAATAGCTTTTAGTTAGTTCCCACAATCATGCTTTAAATTTATAATATTTTCATAGGTATCCCCACAATTATTGTGGGGACGAAAAAAAGATTCTTTTTATCCTGCGGACTAGCAGGTAAGCATTTCTTTTAATTTTAATAGATTACTGCAATAGGAGTAAATAGCCAAATACATTAAATATATGCATTTAAAAAGTAGTTATCTTTCGATATAATATTTATATTAAATATAGGAGAGATATATTTTGGCAACTGAAAGTGAAAAATTATTTAGCAATTTAATTAACGAGAAACATAATATATTGATACAAAGCCTGAAAGTATTCATCAAGGATGCACTTGTTAGAGATAAAGAGGAAACAATACTTATGGTTGAAGATATTCTTAAAAAATCTAAAAATCTAAGAGAACTATTTGTCTCAAAAGACACCCCAGCTTGGTTAAATCAGATTATTTCACATTCTAACTCATATATTAAGGAGCCAGACAAATATTCTAATTCTTTAATGGGTGCAATTATACAGTATTCTCCTTCAGCAATTAACAATAAAATAATCTTACAAGACAATAAAAATGATGAAGCTATAGATATAGATTCCTTGTTTAGAAAGTTTAAAGAAGAGGGTAATCTCCAAGAATTACTTAATAAGTTAATTGAAATAATTCAAAACATAATAGATAGCGGTGAAATAGATAGTATCAAACTTACTAAAGCATTAGAAAAAATTCTTGCTACTTTAAAGAAAAGTAAGGGTGGTTCTTTTCTATCATTACACGCTGCCTGGAATTTTATAAAAGAATTTTTACAAAAATTTATTTTAAATGAAATTCAGAATATAGGGACACTAGGTTCTATGTTAAGTGCACTTATAGAGACTGCCAATAAAGTAGAAAAAGAAATAGAAGTATTGGGAACACAGGTTTCATCTGGTATTGCGGAAGAATTTAATAAAGAATTGTCTGGATTTCCTTTGAGTTCTGAACCATTGTTAGATTTTAATCAAACGCCTAAACTAACTTTGCCAAAAGGGTATAAACCATTCGACATGAAAGGTTAAAATATTTGTTTAAAAGACGTTTAGTCAAAAAAAATGCGTTAGGCACTTTTTTATGTATTTTCATAATTTCTTTATGGTAAAAATCAATGAAATAAAAGAAAAATATGTGCAATTAAAACTTATTTAGCGTTTATAATTACAATTGGAATGGGGCATCTCAAGTTAGTTTAGATAAAAAAAATTTAATATACTATGTTATACTTGCATAGATTAAAAAATAGAGAGGTTCATATAAAATGGTATATTCTTATGATGAACAAAATAAGCAAATTAAACTAGAACAAGTACCAAAACTTCGTGGTGCTGATGCTAAACGGGTGGAGGATTCTAAAGTTCCTACATCATTTTTAAAAAGTGTAATGGCTATGAAGCTTAATATCAAAAGTGCTTAGTCGTTGCCACAAATAAACTATTCATTTAAACAACTTTCATCTTCAAGTTGTAAAAAATCTAAAAATATTATAATTGAATCTTTTGAGTTCCATCCACAAAGAGGGTTAAGAGAAAAAGAGATTCTTACTCAAACTTTTATTGATGCTTTATTGGGTAATACTAAGATAACTATCATTTGAAATCAGATATTTGATTTTAAGACCTGATGGTGGCAAAGACAATAAAAGATTAGTATCTTTTTATGAATCAATGGAGTTTAGATATATGACTAATAAGCATGAATGGATGTATTTAAAGCTTACATAATCACAATAAGTTTTATTGACAATCTGACAATTTTAACTTCAGCATCTGAATCTTAATTTTTCATCTTCTCTTTTCGTGCTATGCTCTCCTGTGTAGCACCACTGTTCAAAACACCCTCTTGAAGTAAATCCTCTAATTTAGGTGTAAGATTCTTAATAACTTCAAACTCCACTTGTTTAATATTAACTGGGGATTTTTCATTTTCATCTTCTAGTTCTGCTAGTCGTTGCATCAACTCTTTTCTATACTCACTCACAAGTTTTTCAATATCTAAATCAATATCGGGATTTTCCTCTTGTTGTTTGAGAAGTTTTTCTTTAAACTTTTCAACCATCTCATCAATTTTTTCTTGATTAAAATCATATAAAAATTTTAAAGCACCTTTTGTACTCAAATCATTTTTAAATTGCTCAAGTGCATAGTTTACATCATCATCTTTTTGGCTATAAATCTCTCCTAAATAACTATTTCGCATATCTACAAGAAAACCCTCAAATCCGGGGTCAGAACTTATTTCGTGACCAATATGCTCAATCATCCAAGTTATTTTATAAGTATTTTGCTCTTTTTTACTATTGAGTTTTAAGTAGTCTGATTGTTGTTGCTCCATGGCTGATTTTACATCAGCTGGCATCTTATCTGGGTATTTTCCATCTTCAAACATCATAAACATTGGATGTGACATATGAAAAGATAAACTCATAGCTCGTTTAAACTTTGTCTCATCATCTAGCCCTATACTTACTTCTTCAAAAGCTTTTTGAATATCTTCATCCAATTGCGATAAAAAACTGTTTGTAGATAATCCTTCTTTTGTGGAAGCACTTTGTTGCGTTTGTTGTGTATTAATATAATTAGATTGAGTAGTGATTTGCATAATTTATCCTATAAAAAAATATTATAAAGCAAGATTGATTCCTATACTATAAATCACAACTCTCTCAACTCTAAAAAAGTAAATTTATGTATAATTTGTGTTATGAAAAACTACAAAAGCATTTTAAAAATAACATTTTTTTCATTATTGGTTTACATATCTGTGTTTGTATATATTAGCAACGATAAAGAAAATCGTGCTAATCAAATACTCTCTCGTGAGATTGAAAACTTAAAAATCCACTACCACCTTACACAAAATAATTTTATGAACTTAGCTAATTCTACTGTTGGTATGATAAATAATGATGATGAAATTATTGAGATATTAACAAAGTTTTTAAGTGCATCAGATGAAGAAGCTAAACTACTTAGAGAGCAATTAGAAAAAAAATTAAAAGTTTACTACACAAAGCTTCAAGGTTTAGGTGTTTTACAAATGCACTTTTTAGATCCAAATAATATAACAACATTTAGGATGCATAAACCAAGTAAATATGGGGATGATTTAACAGATTTTAAATACAGTTTTAAACAAACAAATCTTACAAGAAAGCCAATGTCTGGCTTAGAAAAAGGGAGAACATCCCCTAGTTATAGAAATGTAAGACCATTATATGGAAAAGATAATACATATTTAGGGATAGTAGATATTGCATTTGCTCCTGAGATAATACAACTTAACCTTTCAAATATCAGTAAAATACATAGTCATTTTCTTCTAAAAAAAAGTCTATTTAAAGAGAGAAAATGGAATAGAAATGATTTAAAAGATGATTATGTAACAAGTCAAGAAAATGATGATTATTTAGAGTTTAAGTATCATCATAAGCTAAAAGATGATTTAAAATTAGTGCACTTTTTAGAATCAGAGAAAAAAAATATCTATAATAATATGAAAAATGCTAAAGAGTTTACTCTTGTTAAAAGCTACTATGACCAAACTATGCTTGTAGCGTTTTTACCTCTTTTTAATATGCTAAATGAACCAATAGCTTATTTAGTTTCATATACACATAAT
>Ga0193965_1000358_pt1 | contig 15019 bp, 13 predicted proteins | sample FB_8_MG_FD_140330 | JGI IMG/M metagenome (GOLD analysis project Ga0193965, IMG submission 140330) | Microbial mat bacterial communities from the Broadkill River, Lewes, Delaware, United States - FB_8_MG | ecosystem: Environmental > Aquatic > Freshwater > River > Microbial mats | place: USA... | reverse complement strand
TCTATTACAGCAAAAACTATAAAAACAATTGGCCCAATAATTGGAATAAGATTAATCAAAATCCACCATCCTGATCTTCCTATATCATGCATTCTTCTAACACCAACAGCGATTGATGGGAGTAAGTGTACTAAGACAAAAATAGTTCCTAGAGCTCCCATCCCACTCTCAACACTATATGTTCCAATTACACCATCAATGATACTAACTACAAAATAACCTATTGCGTAAAATAGTATGAAAAACCAATACTCTGACCTTTGAGCTCTACCATTAAATACGGCATACTGTTTAAATGCTTTTAAATACCAATCCATTGTTTCAACTCCTCGTTATTTAAATACTAACTATTAGATACATTATATGTTAAAGAACCTTAATTAACATAAATAATTATCCTGACGCCATTGTTTTGGAAAAGTTAGTGTTAGCACATAAAAGATTGATGAGAGATATCTTATAAAGAGTTATCTATTGCATTGATTGAAGATACTTATAGACTTTCATCTGAGTCTCTTTATACAAAGATAGCTCCTCCTTGCCAATAAACTTTGCTAGCTCTTTCTCAGTGTCTTCAATAAATTGATTTGCTATAAGCATCAACTTTTCCCCTTTGGGTGAGAGCTTTATATGTTTCTCTTTTTGATTTTCTTGTGTAAGCGTTATATACTCAAGGGTCTCTAACTTTTTGACATTTTTATGCATAGCTTGGCGTGTATAACCCGCCTTTTTTGATAATTGTGAAGCTGTAATATTTTGATACTCATCAATATAAGGGAAAAGTGTTATCAGAGATTCACTTAATCCATCAAAACCTTTTTTTATAAGCTCTTGAAGTATAAGCTCATTAAAAATTTTACTTGAATCCAAAGAAAAAAAACACAAAGACATTGTAAACCTAGTTGACATTAATTTATTTTAATACTATACTACTTAGATAAAAATATTTAGGAGTATAACATGAAATACCTATTACAAGTAGATTTTCCACACGCTGGACCATTTAAAAAAGAGTTTAGTGAAGCTTTCACAGAATTGGCTCAAGATATATCTAATGAAAACGGGCTTATTTGGAAGCTTTGGACAGAAAACGAAGAAGCTAAAGAAGCTGGAGGAACCTATCTTTTTGATAACAATGCAGATGCTTCTAGATATCTAAAAAAACACACAAGTAGATTAGAATCTTTTGGATACACAAATATAAGAGCAAAAATCTTTACTGTAAATGAGGAACTAAGTAATATCTGTAAGGCAAATATCTAAGAATAATTTTAATTCCATTCCCATGCTAAGCATGGGGAACTAGAAAATATTAACTTAAAAGAGAAGCTTTATAATAAGCTAATAGCCTCTTTAGTAAGTCTAGTAATCTCGGAGAAGTTTTTTTGTGCAATATGCTCAGAAGGCACTATCCAACTTCCACCTACGCAGAGTACATTTTTTAAAGCTAGGAACTCTTTAGCGTTGTTTGCATTCACGCCACCTGTTGGGCAAAATACTACATCACCAAAGGGTGCTCCAAAAGATTTTAAAGCATTTACACCACCCACGATATTTGCAGGGAAAAGTTTAAAAGCATCATAACCGTACTCTTTAGCCTGCATAATCTCACTTGCAGTTGCTACACCTGGTAAAAGAGGAATTGAATTTTTATACTCTGCTAAAGATTTTGTAAGCCCCGGGCTAATTGCAAAAGTTGCCCCTGCATCCTCTACCATCTTAAACTGCTCAGGATTTAGAACTGTTCCAGCTCCTGTAGTAGCCTCTGGAAACTCTTTTGCTACAGCTCTAATGGCGTCTATAGCACAAGATGTTCTTAGAGTGATTTCAAAAATACTCACACCACCCTCTAAAAGTGCTTCAGATAAATGTAAAGATTCTTCAACAGAGTTTACACTTATGACCGGGATAATTTTAGATACACCCATAACCTCTCTAGCACTTAACATGACTCTTCCCCAGGAAGTGAAAAGCTACAAGCACCCTCTTCTGCAGTACTTGAAGCTGCACGCATAACACTAAAAAGCTCACGCCCCACACCATGCTCATTATATGAAAAGTCTAACTTTTTAGCTCTGCGGTTTCTTAAAACAACATCTTCAACATCAAGGATCAAAACCCCATTTTCACAATCAAGCGTGATAATATCGCCATCATGAATTCTACTAATAATCCCGCCGTCTTTTGCTTCTGGACACAAATGGATTGCAGATGGAACCTTTCCAGATGCACCCGACATTCTACCATCAGTGATAATTGCAACTTTAAAACCCTTGTCCTGAAGAGCTCCCATAGATGGCAAAAGACCATGAAGTTCAGGCATTCCGTTTGCTTTTGGCCCTTGATATGGCAGTACTGCAACAAAATCCATCTCTAATTCCCCTGCTTTAAACGCATCTTTAAGTGCTTCTTGTGAGTAAAAAACTTTTGCAGGAGCAGTTATCAATCTATGTTGCTCTTTTAATGCTGATGTTTTAATAACACTACGACCAATATTTCCATCTAAAACTCTCAAACCTCCCTCTTTTGAGAAAGGGTTTTCTACACTGCTAATTACGTCAGTGTTTAATGATTTTAAAACTGATGGCTTATAGTGTAACTTACCAGCTTCTAAATATGGCTCTTGTAGATAAGCACTTAAACCTTTGCCCATAAGTGTATTTACATCTTCATGTAAAAGCCCTGCACTTAAAAGCTCAGCAATTACAACTGCCATACCACCGGCACTATGAAAGTGATTTACATCAGCACTTCCATTTGGATACATTTTACAAAGAAGCGGAGTGATTTTTGAAAGTGCATCAAAATCATCCCAAGTAAGCACAATTCCACATGCTCGAGCCATCGCTACAAGGTGTAGTGTGTGATTTGTTGAGCCACCGGTAGCTAAAAGCCCTACTATTGCGTTTACAAAACTTTTCTCATCAATGAGTTTTGAGAGTGGCATATAGTTCTCTCCTAGAGGGGAAAACTCTAAAAGTTTAGCTGAGACCTCTTCTGTAAGCGCATCTCTAAGTGGTGTGTTCGTATTTTCAAACGAAGCCCCAGGAAGGTGTAAGCCCATTATCTCCATAAGCATCTGATTTGAATTTGCTGTACCATAAAAGGTACAAGTCCCAGCTGAGTGGTACGAAGCACTCTCCGCTTTAAGCAGAGCTGCCTCATCCACTTTACCTTGGGCAAAATCTTGTCTAACTGCCGCTTTTTGGGCATTGCTGATTCCTGAGGGCATAGGGCCTGCTGGAGCAAAAACTACAGGTAGATGACCAAATTGCATTGCACCTATAAACATACCTGGTACAATCTTATCACATACACCCAGCATCACTGCACCATCAAACATATTATGTGCAAGTGCTATAGCTGTGCCCATCGCAATATTATCGCGAGAAAAAAGACTTAACTCCATCCCTGGTTGTGATTGTGTGACGCCATCACACATAGCTGGAACTCCCCCAGCAAACTGTGCAGTAGCACCTCTTAGAGCTAGGGCACGTTTGATAAGTGGTGGATAATTTACAAAAGGTTGATGTGCTGAGAGCATATCGTTATATGCTGAGACTATAGCGATATTCTCTTTTTGCATAGACTCCAAGTTCTCTTTTTCATGAGCAGAACAAGGTGCCATAGCGTGTGCTAAATTACTACAACTTACATGGGAACGCTCCACAGTTTTATGGTGTGCAGCATCCATTCTATCTAAATAAACTTTACGGCTTTTAGCCGAACGTTTTATAATTGCTTGAGTAATTCTTTCTAATCTTGGATCTGTTTTAGTCTGCATAGTAAACCTCTAGGAGTGGTATTTTTTGTTGCATCATCGAAATTATTGGCATATTTGAGACATGATCTGATTTAGAAGCTTTTAAAAAGATCTCTTTTTTCTCTTTACCCTCAATATGTAAGATTAAATTTTGTGCGCTTAAGAGGTAATTTCTACTTAAAGTGATTCTCTCTTTTGGCTCAACCGTTGCTGTTGTTGCACATACTAGATCATCCGTGTTTAGTGCATGTGTCAACTCTTTTGCATGTGGGAAAAAAGATGCAGTATGACCATCAAGCCCCATACCTAATACTACAACATCAAGTTGATGTGAGAGTTTTTCCATCGTAACACAAAGCGTAGTTACACTATCTTTAGCAAATTTACCATCTGTTTTAAGATGAAAAAACCTTGCTTCTTTTGCTTTGTTTATTAAGAAGTTATCACGAACTAATTTCTCATTACTCTTCTCACTTGTAGCATCAACCCATCTATCATCAACTAAAGTAACTCTTACTTTTTCCCACTCAAAACTTATATTTGAGAGTCTGTTTAAAAGTTTCTTTGGAGTTGAACCTCCAGATAGTACAAGGGTAGCGAAACCTTTTTTCTCAATGGCGTCTGACAAAGAGCTTATAATTTTTTTTGAAAGACTCTCTACTAAGCTCTCTTTAGATTTAAACTCTTTAAAATCAAAATAGTTACTCTCCATACCAACTTCTCCCATCTTTTTCAATCATAGCAATTGAGGCTGATGGTCCATTTGTTCCAGCTTGATATGATTTTGGTTTAATATTTTGCTCACTCCAGCCATCTAAAATTTTATCTGCCCAAACCCATGCAGCTTCAACCTCATCTCTACGCATGAAAAGTGTAGAGTGATTACGGATAACATCAAGTAAGAGGTGTTCATAAGCATCAGGAGAGCGTGGAGCGTCCTCAACAACATTTAAATCTAGTTCAACTTTTTGCAAACGCATCCCATCTGTAAGGCCTGGCACTTTATTCATTATGAACATAGATATAGACTCATCAGGTTGTAAGCGGATTACAAGTTTGTTGCTGTCTATACAAGAGCCTTTATTTGGAAAAATTGAGTGGGGAATCTCTTTAAAGTCTACCACTATCTCACTATAGCGTTTACTCATTCTTTTTCCTGTACGCATATAGATAGGCACATTATTCCAACGCCAATTATCAATATCTGCACGAAGTGCTACAAAGGTTTCAGTATCACTCTTAGGGCTTCCACCCTCCTCTTCAAAAAATCCAGGAACAGCCTGTTTGCCAATTGCTCCAGAGCTATACTGTCCACGAACTGTTTTAGTCTCCAAATCATTACCCTCTATAAAACGCAATGAACGGATAACTTTGAGCTTTTCATCACGGACACTATCTCCATCAAGTGCACATGGCGGTTCCATGGTTACTAGACACAGGAGTTGCATAAGATGGTTTTGCATCATATCACGCATTGCACCAAACTCATTGTAATAATCCCATCTCCCCTCAAGTCCAACACTCTCTGCCACAGTTATCTGAATATGGTCTATATATTGCGCGTTCCAAATTGGTGCAAAAATCATATTTGAAAAACGTAGTGCCATGATATTTTGTACAGTGTCTTTACCAAGATAATGATCTATTCTAAAAATTGCAGACTCATCAAAATGTTCTGAAACTTCATCGTTAATTACACGAGAAGATGCTAAATCTCTCCCAATTGGTTTTTCTAAAACTACACGTGAGTTTGGCAAAATAAGATCATAACTATGAAGATATTTACATATACGCCCAAAAAGAGTTGGTGAAGTTGATAAGTAGTTTATTCTCTCTCTATCTGGGTACACCGCTAAAAGATCTGCTAAATCTTTATAACTTACCTCATCTGTTAAATCTGTTTTTACATAAAAAAGATGTTTTGAGAATTCATCGAAAAACTCTTGTTCAAAACACCCCTCTTTTAAATTTAATTGTAGTTTTTCTAGTATAAGTTGAATATGCTCTTCTTGAGAAAAGTCATCACGTGAGACAGATATGATTCTACTCTCGATAGAGATATACCCATCATGAGCTAAATGATAAAGTGCGGGCATCAATTTACGAAGTGCTAAATCTCCATGCCCTCCAAATATTAAAATATCGCATACTGTGTTTTTATTCATAATTTTACCTTTGCATCATTGTACATTAAATTCAAACGGTTTTTATCACACAATTGATTAATACTTAGGCTGTTTAAGTAAAAAGAATTAAAAAGATAGGGTATATTTGAAAAAGTAGCGATTTTCTAAGGAACCAAATTCACTAAGACTACTTCCATCTTGAATCTGTGCACCGAGTATAAAACTGTTGTAATCGTTGTAAGTATAACTTAGAGTTGGAGAGATAAAACGGGAATTTTCATCATTGAAACTCTCTATATAAGTGAGTGAGCCATCTAAAAAAATATTGAAACTATATGAAAGAGAGAGTGCCGTATAGAGTTTTGAATAGACTAAGTTTTGAACTAATTCAGAGTCTAGATTTAAAAAAATCTCTTGGCTTGTAAAGTTTTTAGAGCTGTAAAGCGCTTCGGCGATAAGTGTGACGCCATTAACAAAACCATAATCAGCTCCAATTATCATCTGCGTAAATTCAGTCTCTTTTTTTTCATACAAAGCATTACGAAGTTCATTCTTCATATAAGCTAGTTCCGATCGAATCTCTATGCCACTCTCTGCTAGATTTGCTTCAAACTCAAACCCTAACATCTTCGTCTTATCTGAGCTAATGACCTCAAAGGCGATATCACTAAACTCTAAAAATGCCTTATATCTAGCTCCATATTTAAAACTCTCATCCTCTTTTTGACTCACTAGCACACTAAGGTCTGAAGTGTCATTTATATGCCTGGTGTACAGTAAAGCCGCTACTCCAAAGGTCTCATCAGGCTCAAGTGCATAAATATTTCTAGGGTTAAACAGATTAGTAGGTGTCCAGATACGCCCAACCCCCATAGAGATATTTTGCAAACCTACAACTATACGATTTTTGCTATCCTCATAACCCCCGTATGCTCTATAGAGTTTTGCATAAACACTCCCATTTTCATACTCTCTAAAACTTGTTTGAGTTTTAAAAGGGGTGTCTGATTGAAGATTTTGAAGATACATAAACTCTATAGAGTTTATATAATCAACCCCATAATAGTTGACGCCATCAGCGATTATAGTTGCGAAATAATCATCTTCAAATATGTCTGCTCGCAGGCGAAGGCGGTCATAGTTATATGTTAGATCTTTTGAAGCAATAGTAAAGTTGGTGTTTTCAACCTTATACTCAAAATCACCAAATACAAAACAAAACAGCAATACTAAAGATAAAAAAGTTTTCATTTTGAAACTATTGTACCATCTTCAAGTAATACAACTCTATCTACACTACTCATAACTAAATCATCATGGGAAGCAAAAAGGATAGTTACACCCTCTTTTTCATTCAGAGTTCGCATCATATCCATTAAATTTTTTGAGTTTTTAGAGTCTAAGTTGGCTGTGGGCTCATCGGCTAAGATAATCTTTGGCTTACTTGCAACTGCACGTGCTACAGCCACACGTTGTTGCTGCCCTCCACTGAGGTTTGAAGGGAGAGAATCTAGTTTATGCTCTATCTCTAAAAGTGTAGCTACCTCTAATACTCGTTTTTCTATCTCATCTTGTTTAAAACCTCTAAGCTTCATTATGAAAGCTATATTGTCATAAACATTCAAAACAGGCACAAGGTTATAAGCTTGAAAAACAAAACCAATCTCATCTAACCTTAGCTGCGTCCTTTGCTCATCGTTTAAAAGAGTTATGTTTTTATCTTCTAAATAGATTGCCCCATCATCAATGGTATCAAGCGCTCCAATGGCGTTAAGCAGTGTTGTCTTTCCACAACCAGAAGCGCCACTAAAAAGGCTAAACTCTCCGCTTTGTATCTCTAAATTTATGTTTTTAAGCGCATGAACCTCTCTTGCTTGACCCTTATAAAAATACTTGTTTACATTTTCCAGTCTTATCATATCTGTGCCTTTATAACCTCAACAGGATTGAGTTTTTTTATCTTTCTAAGTGGTAAGAGTACACTCAGGACTGACGCCATCATAATTGCTAAAAAAGTGTTGGTAAAATAGGAGAGTTTTATTGTTGCATAAAGAATAGTCTCATATCCAAAACTCTGCATAGCATCAGCAAATTCACTTAAATCTAGTCCATATACACCAAGGTAGTATAAAAATAAAACTCCAAATATACTCCCTAGCACAAAACCAATAAAGCCTATAATAAGGGATTCTAAAATAATCTGAAGTCGTATATATTTGTATCTCATCCCAATTCCAAGCATTATTCCAAACTCACGGACCCTATCTAAGATTGAGACATACATAACTCCAAGTATTCCAATAAAAACCACCAACATCACAATAAAAAAAGTAATAGAGTTAAAAATTACCATCATATCTTGCATCATCTGCATCATCGGCTGAAGCTCAAAAAAGCTTTTGACATCAAGCTGAGAATATTTTGTCTGTAAGGTTTTTTGCAAAGTTTCATCGTCACTGCTTATACTAATCTGTGTAGCAGTTGTAGAGTTCAGTGCTAAAAAACTTGAAACTTTTTCTCTAGGAACATAGATGGCAAAATTATCGAGTCTTATATTTGTCGTTTGTACAATCCCTCTTACTCTTAACGCAATAGAGTTTATCTCTCCACTTGCATCTTGAGTTGAGAAAATCACTTTTGAACCGATACGCAGCTTGAGTGTTTTAGCAAGTTCTATCCCCACTAATGCTCCACGTTTTGAAAAATTAAGTGCTCCAGAGTTTAAAAATTCACTAAACTCTCCAAACTTCTCCTCCTCTGCCAAATCTATCCCAACGATACTTGCAAAAGATGATTTTCTAGCAGTGGAAGCAAGCCCATCAGCATTTAAACGCATCATTACAGCCTTGACGCCATTCATCTTTGCGATATCTTCTTTTATACTCTGAGCATCTAAGATAGAGTTTTTGATTTCAGGATTTAACCTATAATCTTTTGCATACAAAGTGATATCTCCACTATCACTTCTTTTGTTCTTATCAAGCATATTTTCAGCCATACCATCATATAAACCCTGAAGGGCTAGCATCATACTCATACTCACAGCTATCATAATGATCACCAAAAGAGTTCTTGAAAGTCTTAAAAAAGAGTTTTTCCAAGCCATTTTAAGGATAAGTCTAAACATGATGACTCGCTTCAATAGGGCTAAATGATTTGATATATAGATATGGATAGATAATACTTATAAGATTTAAAAGATAGATTACACCTATATTCCAAATGATGGTAAAGGGGTTAAAATCAAAAGGGATCTCATCTGAAACAATCCCATAATCTTTATACATCTCACTTATCCCTTCAATTATTATAGGATTTTGTGTGTAATAGTATGTAATAGATGCAGCTATAGGTGTTGCGATCAAAATTGCTAAGGAGGTTAAAATAAATATCTCATAAAAGAGTAGCTTTAAAATATTTGTATTACTCAGACCAATTGATTCTAAAACACCAAACTCTTTAATACGTGAACTGATATTGACAAAACCATAAATCATAATCACAAAGAAGATTACTATTAAAAAAAGAGCTAAAGATATATATCCAAATATACTATCAACCTCCATAGCATCAACCATAGTCTTCATAAGTGTTTTCCAAGTTAAAACCTCTAAGGTATCATCATTAAGAGCTTTTTGTATATCTGCTTTTATCCTCTCGACATCTTCAAGATTATCTACTTTTATATTGATATAGGAGGCTTTATTATCTGCATACATAAGCGCATCAAAATAGTCTCTACTGACAAAGGAACTTGTTGAGTCAAAGCCAAAGGAACCTGTTTTAAAAATTCCACAAAGTTTAAAAATATCTGCGGCAAACGAATCATCACTAGCTGCGCCAACAAAGGCAAGCTCGTCGTTAAGAGAGATTTTTAACTTTTTCACAAGTCCATCACCCATATACAAACAATTCCCAGATAAATCACTTAGATACTTACCACTCACAAGTGCCTTTTGAATTGAGCTGTGTTCACTCTCTTTAAGTGCTTCAACTCCCGCTATCATTGAAGCAGAGGAGTTCTCTTTTGATGAGAGTAATCCATAAGTCTCATACCTTGTAGTATAACTCTTGACGCCATTAATAAGCTCGAGCTTTTTTGTAATCTTCTCAACATCCTTAATAAGGTACTCATTTCCCCCAACATCTCTATACTCTTTTTTATATATCTCTATAGCACCTGTATATATTTTAAGAGAGTTTTCTAACATTGACTTGTGAGAACCATCCATCATAGAAACATACACTACAAAAAGCATAGCGGAGACAAAGGTAAGTAACACAGTAGTGATTGAGCGCCCTTTGTAAAAAAGAATATTTTTAAGAGCTAGGGAAAACATAAGAGCTACCTAACGGGAAAAGCGCTTTAGAGCACTTTTTTTAAAATATGCATCAGAGATTTCTGTGTCATATTTCACATCTTCTAAAAGTATCTCTGTGTAGCGATTTTTCTTCTCACTCGATTCAATGCGCCATAAAGTAGGGATATAATAGTTTCCTATTTTTTGTACTTTATCATAAATAAATACACGAACCTCTTTGCCATCCTCATCATAAAAAACATCCTTTTGTGAAGTGTAGGTATCTAAATCTATATTTATGATTATTTTACCCCAAACAACAGCAGCTTCCTCTTTTGGTAAAAGTTCTATAGTGACGAGTCTCCCCTTAGTTTCAAGAATTTTTGGATTATAATCTTCAACTATAGAGCTTTGTTTTACCATATCATCATTTGTAATATCACTTCCCATCCAGTTTTGGAGCATCATAGAGGGTGGGATTTTAATAGTACGTTCTATTTTTGGAATATATTGCCACATTTGATTATCTAATGAGAGGAAAGTTATCCCTCTATCTTTTGGAGGATAAAGGATTTTCGTAAAACTTTTTTTCGTTCCCTGTGAAAAACTTTGCATCTTCATAGTTCTTGTATGCCCTTGTGAGACTATCTTCATACTCAGAGTCATTGAAATGTTTTCACCACGCATGTTTTCATCAAGTTTTTTAATGATATCTTCTGCTCTTAAACCCTCTGCCATCTCGTTCGCATAGAGATTAATACTCAACAAAAAAACCAAAACTAAAAAAATTCTATTCATCACAAGTAACCACCCTATTTTTACCACTCTCTTTTGCCCTATAAAGTGCTTTATCTGCTTTTTGTATAGCAAGTTCTATATCTTTATCATTCTGCACAACTTCTGAGACGCCCATACTTACTGTGAAAGAAAAAGATTTTCCATCCTCAAGTACTATACTCTCTTTTTTAATAACTTCTCTTAAAATCGAAGCTATGGTAGTAGCACCCGCTTTATTGGTATTAGGCAGCAATAATATAAACTCTTCCCCGCCAAACCTTGAAACTATATCACCATCTCTCGTGTTCTCAGTTAATCTTTGTGCAAGCAACTTAATAACTTTATCGCCAACTGCATGTCCATAAGTATCATTAATATTTTTAAAATTATCAATATCTAACATTACTATACTGATTTCAATTTTATTTCTTTGTTTTATTTTTAAGACATTAGTAGCTATTTCATGAAAATATCTTCTGTTATAAAGATGAGTCAATGGATCTTTATGAGCTTGATCAGTGAGCTCCTCTTGCAGCTGTTTCATCTTAGAATTTACTAAAGAGAGTTTTCTGTTGTGATACAAGCCTATCGACATCAAAATAAAAACCCCTATAAGAACTTTTATAAGGAGTGAATAATCAGTTTTTCTCTCATAGTTAATTGCAATATATTTATTTAATAGTTTCTGTTTTATATTAGGCTCTAGACTAGCTACTACTTTTTCAAAAATAGACACAAGTAAAGGCTCATCATTTCTAACCCCTATTCCGAGTTCCCATTTTTCATTAAATTTTCCACTAATCTTTAACTCACCCATGAAATCTTTTTGAAATACATATCCTATACTTGCCAAAGTACCAATAAATCCAAATAGTTCTCCATTAGCTACCTTTTGTAAACCATCTCTTACATTCGCGACATCTACAACTTCTATATTTGGATAATCCCTTCTAATAAACTCATTAAAAGCATAGCCTTGAACTATCCCAATTTTTTCTTTTTTTATCAAGTTTATATGATCTATAAACGGTATGTCCAATCTTGTAGCCAATGCAAGAGGTATACTCAGGTAAGGGGTTGTAAAATCCATATACATTTTTCTCTCTGGAGTAGCCATAGCAAGAGAAAATATATCACATTTTCTATTTTTTGCAGCCTCTATAGACTCTTCCCAGTTTTGAGTTTTTAAAGGCACTATAGGTACACCTACAAGTTTTTGAAAAATTTTAAAATAATCGGCAACCATCCCTCTGTAGTTACCATTGGAATCAAACTCTTCAAATGGCATCCAATTAGGGTCTATGCACATCTTAATAATTTTTTTCTTGTGTAAGTAATTTTTTTCTTTTTCATTTAAGGCTACGGAGAACTTTTTAATTCCAGAGAACCATTTTTTTTGAATCTTTAATTTTTCATCAACACTTAAGAGTTTATATGCCTTATTGAAAAGAGATATGAGTTCAGGTTTATCTTTTTGGGTAACAAAATAAAAATACTTTTTCCCCTCATATGCAAACTCTAAGGTTCCACCATATTTTATATTAGCAATCAGATGCTCTGCCATAGTATATTTTGCAGCATACATATTATCTATAGCTATATCTACTTGGGAATTTGAGAGAGCTTCAAGCATTTGCAATGAATTTTCATAAGCTATAATAATCGCTTTAGGGTAAAGCTTCTCTATAAGTTCACTTGTTGACCACCCCATAACTACAGCTATTTTTTTACCATCAAAGTCAGATGGTGAATCTATCCTTTTTTCATCTTCACGAATAAGATATGAAACTTTCCAAGGCATATATGGTTCTGAAAAAAGGTATTTTTGGACTCTTTTTTCATCTTTTGTCATCACGTGCATCAAATCTATATTGTTTTGATCAAACTGGTCTATAAGTTCATTCCAGCTATATCCATTGATAAACTCGACCTTTATTCCAATCTTTTTTGCAAGTGTTTTGATAATATCTACAGAGTAACCTTGTGCTTGCCCATCCACAGCAAAATCATAAGGTAGCCAATCAAGTTCATTACTAACCTTTACTACGGGATGATTTGCTATCCATAGTCTCTCTTCTTGCGTTAATACTAATTTTTGTGATAAAAGTATAAGGGGGAACAAAAAAGTGAAGAATAAAAATATCACTACCGCTTTCATGAAAATATATACCTTTTTATTCTAAAAAATTCTCTTCATCTAACCTGTACTTATTGTAGCCAAGAATCGATAAAGAGAATATAAACTATCTTTGTCTTCCAGATGCGTTATTTCTTCCTCTTTGGTTTGAACCTCTTGGCTTATTTCTAGCTCCTCGGTTTCCCCCCATATTTATAGGTTCTGCCTTAATACTTGGATCGGGTTTAAACCCTTTAAGCCATACTTTTGGAATATCTTTATTTATCAATTTTTCTATATTTTTTAAAAACTCATCCTCATCTACACACACTAGACTTAAAGCCTCACCCTCATTACCAGCACGACCAGTTCTGCCAATACGATGGACATAATCTTCACTCACGTTTGGAAGTTCATAATTAATCACATGAGGGAGTTGGTCTATATCTATACCACGCGCTGCAATATCAGTTGCAACTAAAACTCTAACCTGACCCTTTTTAAAATCATCTAGCGCTTTTGTTCTTGCATTTTGGCTTTTGTTTCCATGGATTGCAGCTGATGTTATTCCATCTTTTTCAAGTTGTCCAGAGAGACGATTTGCGCCATGTTTGGTTCTTGTGAAAACCAAAACTTGTTGCCATGCACCCTCATTTATAAGGTGTGTTAAAAGCTCACGCTTACGCTCTTTATCTACATGGTATACAGCTTGTTTTACAATCTCGCTTGAGATGTTTCTTCTTGCCACTTCTATAAGAGATGGGGAGCGAAGAAACTTTTCTGAGAGTTTTTTAATCTCATCTGAGTAAGTAGCAGAAAATAGAAGTGTTTGACGCTCTTTTGGAAGATGGGTCATAACTTTTTTAATATCATTGACAAAACCCATATCAAGCATTCTATCCGCTTCATCTAGGATTAGAAAGTCTACTTTTGAGAGATCAATTGTCTTTTGAGATATATGATCAAGTAAGCGACCAGGCGTTGCAACAACTATCTCAACACCCTTACGAAGGGCCACAATTTGTGGATTGATTTTTACCCCACCAAAGATTACCGCTGATTTAAAAGGTAGGTGTTTGCCATAAAGTCTGACACTCTCTTCTACTTGAAGTGCCAACTCTCTTGTTGGTGTTAGTATGAGTGCTTTAACATGGTGTGCTTTTTTTGTATGGTCTTTTTTTGCTCGAGTGAGTAACTCTAACATTGGCAAAGTAAATCCGGCAGTTTTTCCAGTACCCGTTTGTGCCCCGGCTAAAATATCTTTTTTTTCTAAAATAATTGGGATTGCTTGAGCCTGAATTGGCGTTGGAGTATCATAGCCTTGGTCTTTAATGGCTTGAAGTAGATACTTCGATAAGCCTAATTTTTCAAATGTCATATAGTTCCTATGGTATAAGTTTTTCTTCATAATAGCATAATTTATGTCTATTATGGATATAATTTTGCAAATACAATTTAGGAACCCCTTCATGTCAAGCACTTCAATAACAATTAAACCAAATAACCATCGTATATATCAATGTCCAGATGACAAAAAATTGGAGCTTCTTAATAAAATTATCTCTGAAAATGAGAACTTAAATATTCTGATCGCTTGCTCTTGCAATGCACATATGATAGAAGATGGCGTCACAGATAAACGTGTTACTATCATGGAAGATAAAGAGCTCGTTAGTGCAAGAGACTTAAGTTGTGACTTGATTATTAGTTATGACTTGCCTATTAAGGCTATAGTTTATATGGCAAGGGTTGCAAAAGCTACAGAAAAAGCGATATTTTTAGTCGATATAAGTGAGCAAAAAGGTCTTCACGATATAGAGACACTACTTGGACGTGCAATAAAACAAGACACTATAGAAGGGTTTAATTATCCTGTAGTTGAGAAAAAAGTAAAAGAGACTAGACCAGCACCTAAAAAGCTAACTCCACAGCAGGT
>Ga0193965_1000356_pt1 | contig 15075 bp, 12 predicted proteins | sample FB_8_MG_FD_140330 | JGI IMG/M metagenome (GOLD analysis project Ga0193965, IMG submission 140330) | Microbial mat bacterial communities from the Broadkill River, Lewes, Delaware, United States - FB_8_MG | ecosystem: Environmental > Aquatic > Freshwater > River > Microbial mats | place: USA... | reverse complement strand
TACATTTTCCACATTTTATACACTCATCGCTAACAGCAGTAAAGTTATATTTTTCAGACATCTGTTTCCTTAGTTTATAATTCAACATAATGATACCATAAAAGATATTTTGATTTTATTATATCAATAATAATATATAAAACAACTATATGATAAAATAAAATAATTAATAGATAATAAAAAAGGAAAATTATGAAAATAGAACAATTTAAAAGTTATATAGGGTTTGGAGTAGCTGGTAATTTTGCTCACCATTTAGAGCAAGCTGGAGAAGCTAGTGATTTTGTTGATGTAAAAGTAGATGATAAAAATGCACCAAAAGGGATATTTCCATTTTATTTACCAAATAGTGATAGTTTTTTAGGAACTTATCCTTTAACAAATGATATTTTAAATGAACCAAAAGTAAAAGATGGGAACTTACAAATGGAACCAGAAGTAGCTCTTATTTGTCAAATAGAGTATGAAAATAATCAAGTAATAAATATTATCCCTAATTTTTTTACTGCATACAACGATTGTTCTATTAGAAAAGAGGGTGCAAAAAAAATTAGTGAGAAAAAAAATTGGGGAGAGAAAACAAAAGGGATTTCATCTCATATTTTACCAATAGATAGTTTTGAAAAAGGTGGGATTATGGATAGCTACCATATTACATCTTATCTTAAAAGAGATGGGAAAATTTATCAATATGGGGAAGATAGCCCTGTAACAACTTATAATTATTTTTATAATCAATTAGAAAATTGGATAATAGAAAAACTAAATAATCAAAAAGATAATGGTCCATTAGAAGACCTAAATAAACACTTAGAAGATAATGATTACCCTGAAAATATGATAATAAGTATAGGAGCTACTAGTTATACAGAGTTTGGAGAAAATAACTTTTTACAAAAAGGTGATGAGATATTTGTTTATGTTTATGATTCAAATCAATATTCACAAAATGATATATTAAAAAACATAGAGAAAGAAGAAACTAAAAAGCTAGAACATTGTTCTATCTTACATCAAATAGTTTCTTAAAATATAGTTATGTTAAAAAAAATATCAATATCACTATTTATAATTATAATATTATCAATCTCTATAGTTTTTTATAAAGTTAATAGTGGTATAAGCATAAAAGAGTTTTCTAACTCTTCTGCTATAATAGAACAATTATATATAAAATATGATAAAAAACTAACTATAACTATAGATACTCTAACAATAATACCATCACAAGAGGATAGTGCTCCTATAAGTATCAAGCCAAAATATCTTAAATATGCAAAAACTTTTTTAGAAAATTTAGAACTTATTAAAATAAAACATATTTTAGTAGCTAACCAAGATTTAAATTTAAAATTTAAAAATCATAAATTAGTAGTTAAAAATAAAGATATATCTATAAATACAACTTTTGAGATATTAAAATCTAATGTAATTATTAAAAGTAAATTAGAGCTAATAGATGAAAAAATAATATCTAATGCAGTTTTAAATCTAAATATAATTAATAATCAATTAGATTATAAAGTATCTACTAATAGTATAACTAATTTAAAATTTATAGAAAAATATGCAACAGTTCCAGAAGATATCCAAAAACTTTTAAATGAGCAATTAAAATTTCAAGATATAAAAGTAAAAAATATAAGCGGTTTTATAGATATAAATAATCCAAAAAATATAAATCTTGATAAAATTAAAGCAAATGTAGATATAAATAGATTATCTTTAAAATATAATCACTATCCAAAAGTATCTATTCAAGATATAAATATTACATTTCAAAATAAAAATATAGTAACTTATATAAATAGAGATTTAAATATAAAAGATGAACTATCACTAGATGCTATTATTACAAGCTCTATTAATGGAAAAGAGATATATGTAGATTCTAAAATATTTTATAAAGATATAGTTATAAATAACAAAGAAGAGATAAAAGATGAGATATTAAAATATAATTTATCTATAGAGGAGTTTAAAGATATTAATACTTTTTCAGATTTTGTAGAGTTCCCTGCTAGTATAAAAAAATGGGCAATAGATAGACTAACTACAAAATCTGTAGAGATAGAAAATATATCGGGTTTAATATATCTAAAAGATTTTTTTGTTGATATGAGTACACTTAGAGTAGATGGAACTTTAAATGATATAGTTATGGATTTTAATCCAAAAAGAGCATATCCACTAAAAGCTAAAGTTGTAAAACTTAATTTTGATGGTCGTGATATGAATATAAACCTTACAAATCCTATATCTAATGATGTTGATTTAAATGGAAGTAGTGCTACTATTTATAATATGTTTAATAATTCAGGATTATTATTAGAGCTTCAAAGTATCTCACCTTTAAATGAAACACTTGTAAGAAGTGTAGAATCTTATGATGTAAATATTGTAAGAGAGCTTGGAGTCGCACAAACAAAAGGTTCAAGTGATATAAAGGTGCGAATAGATATACCATTTACAGATAATCCTATAGATATATTTGTAGCTATTAAAAACAAAGACTCTATTATAAAAATAAAAGATAATAATATTAGTTTTGATATATTTGATTTTAAATATCAAAATAAACAAGTTATTATAAATAACTCTTTAGCTCATTATAAAAACTATAATATAGACATTAATGATTTATTATTTGATATACCTAAATCGGAACTTAATTTAAATATATTAGCTTATGATAATAACCAAACTTTTAAAGTAGGAGTTTTAAACTATACAAATCTTGATAAAAATATAACAAATGGTAAAATAGATGTAAATTTTGTAGATATAAATAATACTGTATCTATAAAAAATGAACTTATCCCTTACAATGCTATATTTGGAGATAAAATAGATATGAATCTTCCAACTTTGGGTATAAACTATAATAAACAAAATAATACTCAAAACTTAAAAATAGAAGAGTTAAAAATATTTAAAGAGTTTATTATACCTATGAAAGATTTACCATTAAGGTCTTCATATTTAGATGTAAATATTGTAGATAATAAAGATATAAACTTAAAACTAAAAGCAAAAAGTATGAAATATTTTGATGATTTAAAATATGATATTTTATTATCAACTAATTTAAATCTTGAAAATAATACAACAAGTGGAGATTTAGATATCTCAAATCTTTATTATAAAGATGTAACAGATATCAAAAATAAAATCATCCCTTTTAATGGTAGTTTTTCTAATAAAGAGCAAAAATTTCAAATGCCTAATTTAGGGTTTGAATTTATAAAATCTGATATAAATTATTTAAGTTTAGAAAATATAAACCATTTAGGAAAAATTGTAACTAAAATAGCAGATTTAAATCTAACTAAAACATCTTTAAAACTTACAACTAAAGATTTTAACGATATTAATCTATCTACAAAAACAGATATAAAAATCTATCCTATTTATATAAAAGATAAAAAACTAGATGAGTTAAATCTTAATATTAAAATAAAAGATAAAAAATATATAAATATTCAAGATACAAAGGGTTTAATAGATGGTAATATTGTTTTAGATAATACTCAAAATATAGATATTAATTTATCAAATTTAGGTATTGTTTACAAAGATGATAATAAAACTAAAAAAGATGAAAAACCAATAGTTATATATCACCCAAAGTGTAAAAATATTGAGTTAGATTTACCTATGATTAGCCTAAATATCGATAATGGTTATATTAAATATAATGATAATGAGATAGTTTATGATAATATAAATCTAAAAACTAACAAAGATAAAATTAAACTAAATTTAGATAAAAACCAAACAAAACTATTGGTAAAAGTAGATAATAAAGATATAAATCTATCTATAAAAAATATAGACAAAGATTTTGTAAATAGATTAGCTAATAAAACTATTATAGACCAAGGTAATATAAATATAGATATTTTTGGAACACAATGTGATATGAATGGTAAAGTATTATTAAAAGATATAAATATAAAAGAGGCAAAAATCCTTAAAAATATATTTTTAATTATTAATACAACTCCTGCATTTATAAATCCACTTTTAGTATTACCAAATGCTTATAGATTTGCAACAGATAAATTAAATTTATCTCAATACTCTATAAAAAATGGACTTATTGATTTTAATTTTAATAGAGATAATGATATAGTAAAATTAAATACACTTTACACACAAGGTATATATAGTGACTTTTTAGCAAAAGGGGAAGTGAATTTAAGAAAAAATACTATTGATACAAAACTTGATATTATTTTTATGAAAGATTATAGTAAAATAATTGGTTATATCCCAATTGTAGGATATATAATATTAGGTGATGAGAAAAGAATATCATATTCTGTAGATATAGATGGTAAGTTAACCCAACCAGATATAAAAACACATCTATTTAAAGAAACAACAACAGCACCTTTAAATATGATAAAAAGAGTTATAACTCTACCATTAGTGCCTTTTCAAGATAAAGAGTAGTTAAATACTCTTTATCTTTATAACTATAAATTCTTAAAAAACTCTATACTCATTCTCACACCAGCTCCTGAAGCACCAACACTATTATACCCCCAAGCACTCTCTACATAAGCAGGACCTGCAATATCTATATGTATCCATTTATCTTTGTTTTTATCTTTTATAAAATTATCTAAAAACATCCCAGCGGTTATAGCCCCACCATATCTAGTATTTGCTATATTAGAGATATCTGCTATTTCACTTTTTATTGTTTTTCTAAGATATCTATTAAATGGTAAAGTTGTAGCTAATTCACCTGCTTCTAAAGAGTGTTCAATAAATTTATGATTTAATTGAGTATTATTTCCCATTATTCCACTTGTATAGTGTCCCACACCAACTACACAAGCCCCTGTTAATGTAGCATAATCAAATATATAATCTAAATCTTTTATCTCATCTTGAGCATAACATAAACAATCAGCAAGAACCAATCTACCCTCTGCATCTGTATTTCTTACCTCTATAGTTGTACCATTTTTAGCTACAAGAACATCATCAGGTTTATAAGCATCTCCACCTATCATATTTTCAACTGCCCCAACAATTCCGTGAACCTCAATAGGTAAATCTAATGCACTAATAGCACTCATTATCCCTAATACTGCACTACCACCACTTTTATCACTTTTCATACTTACCATAAAATCAGCAGGTTTTAAACTTAATCCACCACTATCATAAGTAAGACCTTTACCAACTAATGCAATTTTGTATTTTGCTTTCTTTTTTGGTTTGTATGTTAGATGTATAAGTTTTGATTTATGACGACTTGCACGACCAACGGCTAACATAGCATTCATACCATTTTTTTCAAGATAATCTTCATCAAGTATTTTACACTCTAAGCTATTCTCTTTTGCTATTTTTATAGCCTCTTTAGCCATAATATCAGGAAAAAAATCATCTGGAGCTGTATTTACAAAATCTTTTGTTAAATTAACTGCATCACAAATAGCTATAGTCTCTTCGAACTCTTTTTGAATATCTTTATCTATATTTTCAACTTGAATATAGATATTTTTCTCATCTTTTTCATCTTGTTTTGATTTATATTTTGTAAAAGTATAATTACCTAATTCAAGCCCCTCAATATAAGAAGATAGATTATCTTTTGATTTAATAGTAGCAGATTTAAAATTTGTACTATTTAATTTTTTTATAGCTGTAGCAACTGCTATTTTTATACTCTCTTTATCTTTTGGTTCTTCACAACCTACATATATTTTTTTTAACTCTGGTAATAATACACACTCTTCATCTTTTCCAGTAAATCCAATAGATTCTAAAAGTTTAGCATCTGATTTGATTTTCTTATTTTTAACTAATATTATCTCTACATCAGCACCTGTATTTTTTGTTGTTAAATTTAAATTCATTTTTATCCTTTATATTATATAATTAAGTATAAGAAATTAAGCCTTAAATATCTATAAAAGTAGTATTATAAGCTTTTCTATAAAAAATACAAAGATTAAATATGCTCAAAAAAATACCTTACGGACAAGCTGACTATAAAAACATAATAGATAATAACTTTCTTTATATAGATAAAACTAAATATATAGAAAAACTTGAAAAACTTAATGAAAGATTTTTAATATTTTTAAGACCGAGAAGATTTGGAAAATCTCTTTTTATATCTATGTTACACTATTATTATGATAACTATTATAAAGATAAATTTAAAAACCTTTATGGTGATACATATATAGGTAAGAACCCAACAAAAGATGTTAATAAATATCTTATAATGAGATTTAATTTTAGTGCTATTGATGTTAATGATGTTGAAGAGAGTTTTAGGATAAATATTTTAAATACATTAAATTATTCTATCAAAAAATATAAACTAAAAGTTGAAAATAATAAAAATCCTATTATCTTATTTGATAATTTATTTAGATATCTACAAGAAAATAGATTAGAATTGATGATACTTATTGATGAATATGATAACTTTGCAAATAAACTTCTTTTAAAAGAAAAAAATGATTATTTAGATTTAATTAGTGATAAAACAGCATCATTTAAACAATTCTTTACAATATTAAAAACAGCAACAGATATGGAAAATTCACCATTAAAAAGAATGTTTATAACAGGTGTTACACCTATGACTATGTTTGATGTTACAAGTGGTTTTAATATAGGAAGTAATATATCACTTCATCCAGAACTAAATGATATGATAGGATTTAATAAAGATGAATTAGATAAGATACTAAACTACTACAAACTTGATATTGATAAAAATATTTTAAGAGAATGGTACAATAACTATAATTTTAGTGAAGATAGTGAACAAAAAGTATTTAATACAGATATGATTTTATATTTTATAAATAAGTATCAAATAAATAACAAACTCCCAAAAGAGATGATAGATATAAATGTAAGAAGTGACTATAATAAATTAAGAAATATAGTTTATACAAATAAAAAATTAAATGGTAATTTTGAGACACTTCAAACTCTTATAGCAGGTGATTGTGTATCTGTATCTAATCTTGTTCAAGACTTTTCAGCTTTAAGCCTTGAAAAATCAAATAATTTTAAATCTTTGATGTTTTACTTAGGACTTGTTACCATTAATAATAGAGAACTTGATTTAAATCTAAAAATACCAAATGAAACTGTAAAAAGAATTGATATTGATTTTTTAAAAGATACTTTAGAATTAGAAAAAATGTTTAAATTAAATAGTGATAAATTAGAAGAGTATCTTAAAACTTTTGCACTTGATGGTAGTTTGGAGGTTTTTAAATATTTAGCAGATATGATAAAAGAAAATACAGGTATTAGAGATTATATATATAAAGAACAAAGTATAAAATCTATGTATATGGCATATTTATCTCTAAGTCCATATTATATAATAAAAAGTGAGTTAGAACTAAATAAAGGATTTGCAGATATATTAATAAAACCATTTAATCCGTATGTTAAATATATAGGACTTTTAGAGTTTAAATATATTAAAATTACAGATAAAGTAACGACAGAACTTTTAAAAAAATTAAAAATAGATGCTATAGAACAACTTAATAAATATGAAAAAGATAATTTAGTTACTAAATATACAAATGATGGTATAAAACTTAAAAAAATTGTACTTATATTTCACGGATGGCAACTTAAAACTTGTGAACAAATATAAAAAGGACAAAATATGAAAATAATACTAGCTTCTGCTAACAAAGGTAAAATAAAAGAGTTAGAGGGGTTATTACCTCAATATGAGGTGATACCATATAGTAAAATATTAGAAGATATTGATATAGTTGAAAATGGTAATAGTTTTAAAGAAAATGCTATAATAAAAACAACAACTGTAAAAGAGAAACTAAAAGAGATTGATTATAATGAAGATTGTATTATCATATCTGATGATAGTGGTATAACAGTTCCAGCTCTTAATAATGAACCAAATATTTATAGTGCTAGATATGCAGGGGTTGGCTCTACAGACAAAGAGAATAACAATAAAATGATATCTAAACTAAAAGAAAAAAATATATCTAAAACTTCAGCATATTATACAGCTTGTATCTGTATAGGGTATAAAGATAAAATATTTACAACACACGGTTGGATGTATGGAGATGTAATAGACCATCAAGTGGGAGATGGCGGTTTTGGGTATGACCCACTATTTATTCCAAATGGGTATAAACAAACTTTAGGGGTATTAGATACAGATATAAAAAAAGAGCTTAGCCATAGAACAAAAGCTTTGAGATTGGCTATGATTATTATTAAAACTCTTGATATTAAAAAGTGAAATATGAATAACTCAATAGATAGATTTATAAAAAACTATATTGTGAATGAAAATAAAAAATTAAAAAAGCTTAAAAAAATTTAAGAATATTGGATACAGCTATAAAAATGGAACTAAAATCTAGTTTAGAGTTAGAAAAAACAAAATATCCAGATGGGGAGTATAAAAAATAGATATAGATAAACTTCTAAAAGCTATATTTTAAACTAGCCCAAAAAGATTTGTCAATAGGTTTTGAACCATATTGTGATAAACTATCTCCTTGATTATTAGATATAGATATATCAAGGTCCAGATTTTTAACTCCACTATATATAAAACCTAATTTATTTTGATGTGAATTATCATCTATATTTAAAATATTTTTATAATAGATATTTATATAAAGAATATCAAAAGGCTCTTTTTGAGTAAACGAATTTATCAAATATTTTTTATCATAAAAAGGGATATTTTTTTCACCTATCTCATTTTGAACATAATATTCACTAAGAATTGTTAGCTCATTTAAAGTTAAATATTTTAAACCTAATAAATATGAATAATAACCATTGTCAAATCTACCATATTCACCGTGAATTTCAAAATTAGTCTCAATATTAGTAGAGAAATCAAAACCTATTTTATTATTAGTTTCATCACTATAAGTATATATAAAATCAATATCTATATCTTTATAAAGCATATATGTTTTAAAAGCTAATATATTAGTAGTTTTTATATATACCATATCAAAAGTGATATTTTGGATTTCACTATTTAGTACTTTGTTGTATTTATAATTTATTTGAGTAAATCCTTCACGACTAAGCTCAGGATTATTTGGGTCTTTTTGCCTATCTATAAATGCAACTGGATTTACATAATAACCTTTACCCCATTTTGCAGATTTTTTTCCTAGATAAACTTGATGGTTATTATCATATTTATAATTTATAAAGCCTTGATTTAACACAACCTCATCATCTTTATCACTATCGATATTTTCATAATTTGCCATTATATCAAGATGAAAGGTATAATCATTTTTAAAATATTTATAATTTAAAAAAAACTCTCCAAGATAACTATTTTGATAATAATCTTCTTTTTTTAACTGATATTTATAATCACCTTTTATATATCCATTATACTCATAGGCTTTTGTTTCAATTACATCTAACTCTTCAAAATCAAACTCATAATCATTAGCAATTGCAAGTGAACTAAAAATAAATGTAGAAACTAATATTTTTTTCATTATCTTCTTAAATTCTCAACTTTTGATAAATTTTCTAAAGTAAATGACTCTTCACTAAACTCTTTTGGAGTTATTTTACCATAAACCATAATAGATGTATAACCTTGATAAAGTGGCGATTTTGTCTCCATAGCAGCAGGTCTAATTATACCATTTCCAAAATCTTTTATATTTTTATAATAAAGTGTTTTTATAAGCATTCCTGTTGAAGTGTAACACTCTATCTCTTTTGGAGTAGTAGTTTTTTTATCTACAGTCATTATTAGTTTATCATAAGCTACTGTATCTGTTTTTGCTTTTGTTTCAACTATAATCTCATCACCTTTATCTTTTTGACTTACAATATCATATTCAGTTCCAAAATCAAGTCTCATAATATCAGAGTTATTAAACACTCCCCCTACTACACTTTGCATAGATGTAATTCTAATAGCTTTCCCAACTTCAGGTAGATATAACCACATATTATCATCAACCCTTAGAGTTGTTCTACCTTTTTCAGATTCAGGTTTTAAAAAAGCAGATACCATTTTATTGCTACCTTTTCTTGCTTGATAAAGTAAAAACTCTTTTTTAGTTCCATCTGGTTCTATATTTATTAGTTTTTTATAGCTTTCACTACTACCTGGTGCCATTTTTTTATCTATTTGTTGTAGTAAATTATCTGCAAATAGTGAACCTGTTAATAATAAAGTAGCTAATAATTTCTTATTTAGCATATTTACCACCTTGCCCATTATTCATATCTTGGTATAACTTTCTAAATTCTCTTTTATCTATTACACTATCTCTATTTTTATCATATTTATTAAAAACCTCTAACCCTCTACTATTCCCACTATTACTGTTTTTAATTTTTACCATATCTTTTTGTCTAATAGTGTGAAACTCATCATACTCTTTAAAAGTAACTTTCCCATCTTTATTTTTATCTACATCAACAAAATGTGGAGCAGTTGATACACCTTTTAAAGCTTTACCATCTTTTATTTTTTGCTCCATTTTTACTGCTTGGTCATCATAAAACTCTTGTGAACTTAAAACACCATCATTGTTAATATCTGCTTTTACAAACTTTTGTTTTGCTGTTGGAACTGCAAATGCAAGTGAACTTAAAACTGTTAATGTAACTATACTTTTTGTTAAATTTTTCATAATTTTTCCTTTTTTTTTAATTTGACCTTAAAGCTTCAACTGGGTCTAATCTTGAAGCTTTGATTGCTGGACTAATTGAAGCAATTAAAGATATAAATATAACAATAGCTCCAACAACAATAACATCTTTAAAAGCCAATACAGGCTCTAGTATAAGATTGCTTTGTTTTCCAAAACTATATGTTATTTGTATCATATTTAATATCTCTACAATTGCCAAAGATATAACTCCACCTAAAATAGCACCTAATATTCCAAGAAGTAACCCTTCTGTTAAAAACAGTTTTACTATAGTTTTAGGTGGTGTTCCCATAGCTGCAATTGTTCCTATCTCTTTTATTCTCTCATATACACTCATTATCATCACATTTAAAATTGAAATTAAAACTATAGATATAAGTACTATTTGAATAGCAAGGTTCATAATATCAAGCATTTTTATTATATTGTAAAATGGGCTTAAATTTTGCCAAGTGTGTATCTCATAAGCTGGTTTATCTTTTTTATTTAGTTTATTTAAAATTGGATTTAACTCTACCATAGCCTCTTTTAACATTTTGTTATCTTTTAATCGTATGACAATCTCACTAACCTCTACACCTTTTATACGAAGAACTTTTTTAGCATCATCAAGATGAATATATCCATCTCTTCCTCCAGGTCCAGAAATTCTTTCAACAAGTCCTGCAACTTTTAGATTTATACCGTTTACACTACCTTTTTTATTATTTGCAACCAACACAATTGGGTCATCTTTTTTTACATTCATACCTTTTGCTATTAGTTCAGGTACTATTATTTGACCTTTTTTTAAATCTTGAAACTCAACAAGTCTATCTTTTAAAGCTGGTAGTGTTGCAAACTCTTTTGTTGGGTCTATTGCATTTAGTCTTATATTTGTTGTACTTACAAAGTTAGAAAAAGCTGCTCCAAATTTTATACGATATGAATAACTCTCTATATACTTACTATCATTTAAAAACTGTTCTAAATACTCTATCGATTTTGCATTAAGATTTTTATCCAAAGGTAAGTTTTCTACAGAAGCTATAAATCCTTTTTTATGTATTTGAATATGACCCATAGATGAATCTGTAATTTGTCCAACCATATAATTTTTAAAACTTCCCGAAAGTGCTGTATAAACCAAAACAAATACAACTCCAAGAGTTATAAGAGAAGCTGTTAAAAGTGTTCTTCTATGATTTCTTTTTAAATTTCTATATGATATTTTTAGTATATTATTCATCATTTACTCTTTTATCTTCAATTATATCACCATCAACTAAAGTGATAAGTCTATCTACATTTGCTACTATTTTTTCATCGTGTGTTGCAAATATAAATGTTGTATTATGCTCTTTTTGTATTTTTTTCATCAACTCAATAATCATATGAGCAGTTTTACTATCAAGATTTGCTGTTGGTTCATCTGCAAATACAATCTTTGGATTAGTTACTAAAGCTCTTGCAATTGCAACTCTTTGCATCTGTCCACCTGAAATTTTATCAGGAGTTTTATCTTTTTGTTCAAACATCCCCACCTCTTTTAAAAGATTTTCAACTCTTTGTTTTCTTTCATCTTCAGGAAGATTTTGTATCATAATAAGTGGATATTCTATATTTTCATATACAGTTAAAACAGGTATAAGATTAAAACTTTGAAAGATAAATCCAATATGCTCCCCTCTAAAATTAGCTAGTTTTGTTTTATCTAACTTAGTAGTATCTTGAGAGTTTATATTTATAGTTCCACTTGTAGGTGTGTCTAAACAACCTAGCATATTAAGAACAGTTGATTTTCCACTACCACTTGGTCCTACAAAAGAGACAAACTCCCCCTTGTTTATTATTATAGATAAATCATCTATAACAGTAAGGTCAAGCTCCCCTACTTTGTATACTTTTTTTATATTTTTTACATCTATCATATAAACACCCCCTATTTAATACCACCATTATATAATAATATTAATGAATTATTAATAAATTTATCTATAAAGTATTTTACACCCCATCAATTATCTATAAATCAGAATGTTGGTTTTAATCAATATTTAAAACTTAAGTGAATTTTATTTAAGTTTTGTTACAATAGTTTATATAAATAAGGAGTTAACTATGCAATTAGCTATTGATGTATCGGTACCAAATATTTTAAATTTAATTTCACAAATGAATTTAAATGAAATAGAAGAAGTTAAAAATAAACTTGTTGAAAAAGAACTTTATTTTAAAAAATTTCAAAAGGATAATATTAAAAATATTATGAACGACTTTCAAAAAGAAAATTATTCTGATGATTTTCTAAGTGATTTAGAAAATGGATTAAAAAAGAGTTCAATTTATAATGACAATTAAACCTATTAGAGATGATTTAGATAAATATCTTAAAAAACATAATTTAGAAAAGAAATATAAAAAAGCCAAAGGCTTTTTTGAGCAAGATCCACTTCATCCATCTTTAAATACTGAATTATTAGAGCCTAAAGATAGGCTAATTTATTCATTTCGACTAGATAGAAAATATCGAGCTATTTTTATTTATGTTGATAAAGACACTGTTGAAATAATAGTAATTACAAATCATTATAAATAATAATTGTACTAGATGAGTTATTATTGATTTACAAAATGATTAAATATAAGATTTGCATCTTTACTATTAAGAACTTGTTCTAATTGGGTAATATTTGAATTTTTAATATTCTCAAATGAACCAAAATAGTTAAGTAGTTTTTTTACTTTAGCTTCACCAATCCCTTTAATTGATAATAAAGATATCTGTTTATCCTCTTTTCTTTTTTGTTTTTTATGAAATGATATTGCACTTCTATGTGTTTCATCTCGTAATCTTTGTATAAATTGAACTCTTTTATCTGATGGTGCTAATTTAAAAACATTATCTTTAGTATAAATTATATCTTTTGCTTTACCTTTTGCCCTATTTACTTTTGCATCAATTTTCTCTTTAGCTATAGCTATAACTTCAAGATTTACTCCCACACTATTTATAATATCATAAGCTAAATCCAAAAGTGTTTTACCCCCATCAATTACCCATAAATCAGGTGGAGGATTATTCTCAAAACTATTTACTCTTCTTGTAAGTAGCTCTTTCATCTGTCCATATTCATCATTTGCTTCAAGATTATAAACTCTATAATCATCTTTATAAAATCTATTATCCTCCCATACAATCATAGCTCCAACTTTGGCTTGACCCATCATATGTGAGTTATCATAAGCTTCAAATCTTTTAGGTATATTTTCAAGATTAAAAAGCTCTTTTATTTGAGTATATATATTTGTATAATTATCTAATTTATCTATTTTTAATAACTCTTTTGCATTACTACTAGCTAAATCTAAAAGATTTGCTTTTAATCCTATTTTAGGGGTATTGATAACTACTTTCTTATTATATTTAGAAGATATAAAATACTCTAGTTGAGCTTTATCTTCTAAAATAATTGGAGTTAATATAATAGATGGTACATTTGGTAAAGAGCTTAGATAATAGTTAATAATACTATTTTTATATATCTCATCTATACTACTAATATCTGTTATATTTACAAAGTTAGATGATGTTGATATAAGTTTACCAGCTCTTATAAACATCTTTATCACAACAGCTTTTTGCTCTCTCACTTCTACAGTAAAAAGGTCAAAATCTTCATCTTTAGCAAAATCAAGAGTTGATTTAATTTGAGATTTTGATATAGTTTGAATTCTATCTCTTAATTTCATAGCCTCTTCAAATCTAAAATCTTCACTATACTCTTGCATTTTTATCTCTAATTGCTCTATAACTTTTTGTTTATTTGTTAAATAAAATATAGCTTCTTTTACTATTTTATCATATTCATTTTTAGTTATTTTACCTTCACAAGGGGCTAAACATCTTTTAATTTGATAAAAGATACAAGCTTTTTTACCTTTTATACAAGATTTTTTTTGAACAAGTGGTAATATCTCATAAATACTATCTAATAAATCTTTTGCTCCACTACTAAATGGTCCATAATATTTAATATTATTTGATTTTATAACTTTTCTAGTAATCTCTAATCTTGGAAAATCTTGATTATAATCTACAAAAATATAAGGGTATGTTTTATCATCTCTTAGAAGAATATTATACTTTGGTTTAAGTTGTTTTATTAAAGAGTTTTCAAGTATAAGGGCATCATTTTCAGTTGGAACTAAAAGATATTGCATATCATAAACTTCACTTATCATCTTTTGTATTCGTTGACTTAATTGTGAAGAAGGTTGTAAAGTTGGAGTAAAACTAAAATAGCTTTTAACTCTATTTTTAAGTACTTTTGCTTTTCCTATATATAGAAGTTTACCATTTTTATCAAAATATTGATAAACACCAGATGAAGCT
>Ga0193965_1000355_pt1 | contig 15141 bp, 16 predicted proteins | sample FB_8_MG_FD_140330 | JGI IMG/M metagenome (GOLD analysis project Ga0193965, IMG submission 140330) | Microbial mat bacterial communities from the Broadkill River, Lewes, Delaware, United States - FB_8_MG | ecosystem: Environmental > Aquatic > Freshwater > River > Microbial mats | place: USA... | reverse complement strand
AACAAAGGGACAAGATCAAAAATATTTTCAAAACCATAGTGCTTTTTCTCATGTATATTTTTTAGAAACTACAGGTGTTGTAAACCAAAAAGGTCTTGGAAAAATAAAAGCATTATGGAAGGTATTTCGAGCATTTTTAAAGGCAAGAAGAATTTTAAAAGAGCATAAGATACAAGCAACTTATAGTGTTGGTGGTTTCTCAGCTGCTCCTGCTTCATTCGCGTCTCTAAGTCGATTTATTCCTCTTTTTATCCATGAACAAAATGCTGTTGCAGGAAGGCTAAATGCTCTTTTACGACCTTATGCGAAAAGTTTTATATCAGCGTATGAGAATGAATCCAAAATAAAAGGTTACCCTGTAAAAAGTATATTTCACAAAACAGCACGTGTAAGAGAAGAGCTGAAAACTATAATTTTTTTAGGTGGTTCTCATGGTGCTAAAGCTATTAATGATTTGGCAATTGAAGTAGCATGGTTACTTAAAAATCAAGGAATCAAGATAATCCATCAAGCTGGAGAAGCTGATTATGAGAGGGTGGAAGCTGAATATAAAAGACTACTACTTGATGTCGAACTGTATAGTTTTACAAAAGATTTACCAGAGTTGATATCACAAGCCGATTTTGCAGTGAGTCGCTCAGGAGCGAGTACTTTATGGGAGCTCACAGCTAATGGCGTCCCGGCACTTTATATACCTTATCCATACGCAGCTGGAGATCATCAGTATTATAATGCAAAGTTTATAGTAGATAATGAACTTGGCTGGTGTGAAAGAGAGGGGAGTGGTCTTAAAGAGAAACTTCTTGAAATTGTAAAAGAGCCTCTTAAAAAGAAAAGTGGTAAATTATTAGAATATTCACATAATAATGTAGCACAAGAGATGATTAGAGAGGTAGTTAACAGTTTATGATAAAAGAGTTAGCACAAAGTTTAGTAGATCTGATTTTTGACTGGGGATATTTAGGAATATTTTTACTTATGGCAGTAGAGAGTTCATTTATCCCATTTCCAAGCGAAATAGTTCTTATCCCTGCAGGTTATTTAGCAGCCGAGGGTGATATGACTTTAGGGATGATAATGGCGTCATCTTTAGGTGGTTCTATACTTGGAGCATTTATTAACTACTATTTAGCATTTTTTTTGGGCAGAAGAATACTTCAAAAATATGGAAAGTATTTTTTTATTAAAGAGAGTGCATTAGAAAAAATGGATAGATATTTTGAAAAACATGGGCACATATCAACCTTTGTAGGAAGACTTATTCCAGGGATAAGACAGCTTATATCTATTCCTGCTGGGCTTGCTCGTATGAATTTAGCAACTTTTTCTCTTTATACAGCACTAGGTGCTGGTATTTGGAGTTTGATTTTAATCTTACTTGGGTACTTTATAGGAGCAAACCAAGATTTAATACAAATCTATCTCAAACAGATAACTATAGCTGTTGTGCTGATTTTGATATTACTAATCTTATGGTATGCTTCGAAAAATAAAACGAAGGTAGATACGAATGAGTAATATGGATTATATGTTTCAAGCAGGTTTCTTTGGAACGCGTGCACCACTTTTTATGGATTTTGTTACATTTATAGTAGCAGCCTTACCTCTTTTGATGATGGGTATAATCATGCTTGCACGTGCAAAAAAATATAAACTGCATGCACTTTTACAAGGTCTGCTTTATATAGTTTCAGTAATTGTTGTGGTATATTTTGAGTATGGCGTCAGAGTTGGCGGTGGTTTTGACTTTTTTATGCAAGACAGTGGTGTTGAGTTTAGTTATGCTTTAAGCGTACTACTTGTGCATATATTTATAGCAATTGCAACATTGTTTATGTGGACAAAAACTTTAGTGATGTCTAAAAAACATTTAGAAGCTGGGACTCATAAGAGTCAAGGCAGAAAAACATTTCTTGGAGTTGTATTGACTTCAATAACTGGCATATGGGTTTATATGCTTATGTTCGTATATTAAAATTAAGGAGATTATAGTGGTTCAATTAGAAGAAAAGGCACCGGACTTTTGTTTACCAAATCAAGATGATGTGGAGATATGCCTTAGAGACCTAAAGGGTAAGTGGGTTGTTTTGTATTTTTATCCAAAAGACAATACTCCGGGATGTACCACAGAAGCATGTGAATTCACAGAAGCTGCACCTGATTTTTCAGAGCTTGATGCTGTTATATTGGGTGTAAGTGCTGATAGTACGAAAAAACATCGTAATTTCATTGAGAAAAAAGAGTTGGGTATTACACTTTTAAGTGATGAAGATACTTCAATGATGCAAGAGTATGGTGTGTGGCAATTAAAGAAAAATTATGGAAAAGAGTATATGGGGATTGTACGTACAACTCTTATTATAAACCCTGAAGGTGTTGTAAAAGCCTTATGGGAAAAGGTACGTGTAAAAGATCACGTAGCTAAAGTAAAAGCAGAACTAGAAGCTCTTAGAGCATAAAAATCTTTCTTAGTCCAAATAAGCTTTTTATTTGGACTTCTCTTCAATCATTATTTCATAGCATTACTTCACATTTACTGTTAAGAGAGTTATTAGAACATCTTGGTTAAAATTATTATAAGCCCTAAATTAATTTAGGATAACTCTATAATAAAAGGATGAACATGAAAACTTTTTTAATGATTGTTGCCTCACTTTTCTTTGTTGCAACTACAGATGCAGATTATATTTTAAAATATAAAATGGACACAGAGACGCAAACATACATGTATAAATCAGATACTAGCTCGAAGCTCATTACTGGGAGTGGAGATGAGAGAAGCGAGATATATAAAATAGGTAAGAAAGTATACATTGTATCTTATGATGATGGAGAAAAAAGTGTCATTGATATGGATGAGATGAAAAAGATGTCTCAAGCTTTTGGTGGAATCGATTCATCTGCTTATATGCAAAAAAATGAGACTCCAAAATATACTATTAAAAAGACTGGTAAAAAAGAGAAAGTTGGTGGGATTAATGGCGAAGTGTGGATAGTCTCAGGTGAAGATAATGGAGAAAAGTTTAAAGAGGAGATGGTTGTAACGAATGACAAAAGAGTTGCAAAAGCTGTTCACTCTATGTTTGCTACATTATCTAGCATGGGTGGTCCTGATTTAGAGAACAATTTCTTAGAGCTTAAAAAAGGCTATGTAGTTATAAAAGCTGATTCAATGGCACTACAATCTTTTAGTGAGAAAAAGGTTCCAAGTGCAGACTATCAACTTCCAAAAGATGCTAAAGAGCAAAAGATGCCAAACTTTTCTAAAGGAAAAGCGCAATCCTTAGATAGTTGTTATAATCAAGTGTGCTGTGGACAAACATCTGGGGATTCAGAAGTTTTAGCAACAGCCTTAAAAAGTAGTTTTAATGGATACAAACTTATAGGAAGTGGTATTTGTGATGCTATGGGCTTAGGCTCGTTATTGGAGATCAAAAGTGTTGAAGGGGCATTGTATAAAAAAGGAAACGATAATATTCAAGTTACTTTGAATCTTGATGACTCTGAAGGTGGAATTTTAAGAAAAACTAAGAAAAATCTTGATTCTGGTTACAATGTGGGTATGGTTCAAGATATAAAAAATTATTCAGAAAAAAAACAAAATGGTATGAAAGTTATCTCAGGTATATTATTACCAATGAATCAAGAGACACTTGAATATATCATTAACTCACATAGCTCCTTAACTATTACAAGATTGAGAAAAACTAACAAAGAACCATCTCTTAGTAAGGTTGTAAGTTCTGGTGGTATTAATTTGAGTAAATTACAAAATAGTATAGAATCCCAAAAATCATCAAGTTCTAAAAAGATGAAACCTGAAGATATAGATATGGATAAAGCAGTAAATATGCTTAAAAGCTTTTTTTAAAGGATAAAAGATGAAATTGATTTTTAATATTTTTGTAGCAATGTTAGTAATGCTTACAGGTTCTTTAGTAGCTAAAGAGAGTGTGATTAAAGCTCCACCAAAAGGTAATCTTCGCTATACGATTATGGTTGAAGAGTTTGTAAATGATTCAGGCTGGTCTGGTAAACATAGTATTGGCGATGGTATGAGTACTGCAATGACAAATATTCTCAGTAAATCAGGCTGGTTTGTTGTTATAGCAGAAAAAGATATGCGAGAAGCAGCTATGAAAGAGCAAGACTTTGCAACAAGCGGACGTACTGTGACAGGTAAAAAAACTGCAAAAATGGGTCGTGTGACTTCAGCGCAACTTCTTGTAAAAGGTTCTATTACTAATGTTCAAGAAACTGGTAGTAAAGCGGGTAAGCTGAATTTTATGGGTGTATCTTTAGGTGGTTCTGGAGGAGATGCCGAGATAAATATTACTATATACTTAATAGATACTACAACAGGTCAGGTAGTAGCATCAAAGGATATTATTGGAAATTCTGGAAGTTCAGGTTACTCAATAGGTTATAGCGGGACTGACTTAGGAGGACTCACTGGTGCATTTGGTGGAGAGAGCAAAGATAATATTCAAAAAGCAGTAGAAGATGCAAGTGGACAGATAACAAATTATTTAATAGATCAGCTTGAGAGTATCCCTTGGGAAGCTACGGTTATTATGGCAAAAGGGAATAAGATTATTATAAATCGTGGAGAGCGTGATGGTGTCGAGGTAGGTAAAGTGTTTAATGTTGGTGAAGTTGAAGACTTAATTGATCCAGATACAGGAGAATTACTTGATTCTGAGATGAGTGTAGTTGGTGCTATTAAGGTGACAAAAGTAAAAGAGAAAATTGCATACTGTAAACCTATAGATGGTGCTAATGGCGTCAGTAAAGGGATGAGTGTCTTTACTCAAGATAGATAAGGATTATATTATGAATATTTTATTAAAAATAATATTTTTACTTCTTGTAAGTTTTAGCTTCTCTTATGCAAAATCTGCATCTTACCAAGTTGCCTTTGAGACAATGTCGTGTGAGGGTGAGAGTGGTTTTGCAACTGTGGATATTGAGAGCATAGATAAGATTCAAAATGCATCTTGTAGATATGAGGGTAAAAAGTTGAAAAAACTTTTAGTAAATAAAAACGGCACATATGTGACATATACAATGACTCATGAAGAAGCAAAGTCTGTCATGCAAGATGTAAAACTTTACAATCGTATGAGATTAAAAATGATGGAAAACTCTAGTACTTTAGTGATAGAAAAATAAGAAGGACTAAACTAAGTATATAACTTAGTTTAGTTGAAGCATTTTAGTATTTATAGCGAAGATAGAAACGGATATCTTGGGCAGTATCAACTACTTGAGATCCCATTCCAAAGGCTTTGACATCGTCCATACTCATAGATGCACCTGTTGTTCCCCCAAAAAAACCATTACTTCCACTGTATTCATAATCAATGTACGTATATCTTACTTGTAAAGATAAAATGTCTTCTACAAGGTATTCAGTGAAGTAAGCCTCATAAGCGGAACCGCGGGCTGCAAGTTTAGATCCGATGTTTGTATCCTCAGCGTATGTAATACTTCTCCAGTATTGTGAACCGTAGTTATACTCTAATCCCCATCTTCCATCATCAGTCATGAATGAAGGCATTTGCAATCCTGTCCAAATAGAGTAACCTGTTTTAGACTCTCCAGCTTTTGTAGGACCATCTGCATCCATAGCACTATAAAGCATTCTTTTGTCACTATCTGGGTCTGTTTTATTCATAGCAGTACTAAGGAAAAAAGTAGAATCATCAAGATAGTCATTAATCTCGTTACCAATTCCATTAGCTCTAAAACTTGCTGTAAAACTGTGCATACCACCTACAGTATCAAATCCAGCCATAGGATTCGTCGGGTCAGTTGCATCGATTAAGTTGTTCGCATAGTAGTATTGAGTAAAAATTCCGTACTGTCCATTATCGTACGCAGTAAATATCAATCCTATAAGATCGATATCTGGATTTACAGTATCATTTTCCGCATATGGTGCAGTATTAAATTTTGGTGCCGCATTACTCATACCACGACCGGCACAAAACTTAACGTACATTCCATCTACCCAATCATCAAAGCTAAACTTTGAACTTAAACCATCAAATTCAACGTTTATACTGTGACCCATTGGTGATGCAGCTTTATCATCATCTCTAAGGTTTATCAAATGCCCGTTAGTTGATGGACGACGTCCTATACTAAATGTCCATGGAACTTGAGTACCAAAGAATGTATTATTTCTGTATAAGAAGTACGCTGAACGAATTCTAATAGTATCATTGTAGGCATTTTCGTTTGCAACCCAATCAAAAGTCTCATAAGGACCATTCATCATATTCGCACCGCTTCTAGCACCAAAAGCTTTGTTGTAAGCCATTTGACCTGTAAAACTAAGATTTTCAGTTGCAGCCCAATCCATATTTAACCAAAATCTACTTGTCATAAATGCATCATTACTTTCTTTTGATCCGTCTACCATTTTGTATTGTAAATTATCTATAGCAAATCTATAATCTACACCCAGTTTTAAGTGGTTACCTGAAGTGGCACGGTTAAGATCTCCTAGAGTCTCTTCAATCTCTTCTAAAGCTTCATTAATATCTATCTCTTCCTCATCTGAGTCTTCATCTGAGTCTTCAGTTAAATCTTCTGTATCCTTATCGTCAGAGCTTGATAGTTGTGTTTTTTCTTCTTCTTCATCCTCATCTTCTTCATCCTCCTCCTCATCTTCGCTTGAAGTTGAAGTAGTCTCTTGAATCTTGCTTTGCTCTTGTTGTAAAGTTCTAAGCTCCGCTTTTAAATTGTCAATCTCAAGTTCCATAGTTTGAAAACGGTCATACATTGTATCAGCGCTAAGTTGTGAGCATATTAGTGTTGCAGCAGCCAGTGATATCAGTAGAGGTTTGTTCATGTTTTCCCTTTTTTTATAAAATAAAGTATCATAAAAATAACACTTTTTTATATAATTTGTGTGATACTATACATTAGAAAGTATAAATTTAATTTTAAATCTTCTTTGAATTTATATAATTTTTTATTATACAGTATTAATTGTTTCTAAGTAAAACATAGAGAAAAACAGCTGTTTTTAATTTTTCTTAAGATATAATTCCGCGATTTTTATCCTGCAAATGCACGGTAAAACATTAAACAGATAGTGTCAAAAACTAGTGCAGCCCTTTTATAAAGGATAACTGTTGGACACCTTCAAAGACAACTAGTAAAACTCTGGCTTGAAACAAAGCCCTTAAGGATTACCTATGGTAACTATGAAAGACCTTTTAGAATGTGGTGTACACTTCGGACACCAAACTCGTCGTTGGAACCCGAAAATGAAAAAATATATTTTTGGTGTTCGTAAAAATATCTATATTATAGATTTACAAAAAACTTTACGTTATTTCCGTAACACTTATACAATCGTTATGGATGCTGCTGCTGAAGGGCAAACAGTATTATTTGTTGGTACTAAAAAACAAGCTCGTAACTCTGTAAGAGATGCAGCTATTGCTTGTGGTATGCCATATGTAGATAACAGATGGTTAGGTGGTATGTTAACTAACTTCCCAACTATTCAAAAATCAATTCGTAAATTAGATGTTATTTCTGAGATGCAAGAAAATGGTCAAATTGATCTTTTAACGAAAAAAGAAGCATTAATGCTTTCTCGTCAAAAAGAGAAGCTTGAGTCATATTTCGGTGGTATCCGTGGTATGAAAAAACTTCCAGATATGTTATTTGTAGTTGACGCTGTAAAAGAGCACATCGCAGTTTTAGAAGCTCGTTGTCTTGGTATTCCAGTTGTTGCACCACTTGATACTAACTGTGATCCAGATTTAATCACTTACCCGATTCCTGGTAATGATGATGCAATCCGTTCAATTCAACTTTTCTGTCGTGAGATGACTGCAGCAATCAATGAAGGTAAAGCTCTTCGTGATGCTCCAGCTGAAGAGGAACAAACTGAAGAGGTTGCAACTGAAGAAACTCCTGCAACTGAAGCAGCAGCGACAGAGGAAGCATAATCATGGCAGTTACAGCAGCACAAGTAAAAGAATTACGCGCAGCTACTGATGCGCCAATGATGGATTGTAAAAAAGCTCTTGTTGAAAATGACGGAGATATGGAAAAAGCGACAGCTTGGCTTAAAGAACGTGGTATCGCAAAAGCAGCTAAAAAAGCTTCTGAGCGTGTTGCGGCAGAGGGTCTTGTTGGTCTTAAAATTGCTGATGATTTTTCTAAAGCTACTGTAGTTGAGATTAACTCAGAGACTGACTTTGTTGCTAAAAATGAAGGTTTCCAAAACTTAGTTTTAAAAACTACAGAGGAGATCTACTCAAATACTCATGCTGATGTAGACGCGGTTATGGCAACTGAATTTGGTAGATATTTTACTGAAGAAACAGCTAAAATCGGTGAAAAGATTGAACTTCGCCGTTTTGGTACTTTAGAAGCAGAAGATGATACTGTTGCAATGAATGCTTATGTTCACTCAAATAACCGTATAGCTGTAATTGTAAAAGCTAAATGTGATTCAGCAAAAACTGCTGAAGGTATGAAAGATGTAATGAAACAAGTTGCTATGCATGCATCAGCAATGAAGCCAACTACTCTTTCTTACAAAGATTTTGATGCTGAGTATGTAGAGAGTGAAACAAAAGGTAGAATTGAAGCTATTAAGAAAGAAAACGAAGAGTTAGCTCGTCTTAAAAAACCTCTTAAAAATGTACCTTTATTTGTTTCTATGATGCAACTTACTGAAGAAGTTTTAGCTAAAGCTGAAGCTGATATCAAAGAAACTTTAAAAGAGCAGGGTAAACCTGAAAAAATCTGGGACAAAATCATCCCTGGTTCTTTAGCTCGTTTTATTGATGATAATACAACTCTAGATAAAGAGCAAGCTCTTTTAGACCAAACTTATGTACTTGATGACAAAAAGACTGTAGCTGAAGCTGTTGAAGCTGCTGCTAAGTCTCTTGGCGGAACTGCTGAAATCGTTGATTTTATCCGTCTTGAAGTTGGTGAAGGTATTGAGAAAGCTGAAGATGATTTTGCTGCAGAAGTTGCTGCACAAATGGGTTAATCCTCAGGATTAATTTTTCTTTTTATCTCAAAGGCTAGGACCTTAGGTCTTAGCCTTTTTTTTTGCCAAAATTTTAGCAACATTTGCTATAATCCCCTTATGAATTTATTATCTGCGCAAAACGTATCACATACATTTGAATATAAACTTTTTGATGATGTTTCTTTAGAATTAAATGAAAAAGAATCTATCGCCATTATTGGTGCAAGTGGTAGTGGGAAATCAACACTTTTACATATAATGTCAACACTTTTGCAAGCAGATAATGGAGACGTTTCCTTGTTTGGTGAAGATGTTTCCTTGATGAAAACTAAAAAACTTTCACAAATTAAACGAGATTCTTTAGGCCTTATATTCCAGTCTCATTATCTTTTTAAGGGTTTTAGTGCATATGAAAATCTTGAAGTTGCGGCTATATTATCACAGCAAAATATTGATGTAGAGCTTTTAGAAAAACTTTCTATCGAGCATTGTATACAACAAAAGGTTACTGAACTCTCAGGAGGGCAACAACAGCGTGTGTCAATCGCAAGAGTGTTAACAAAAAAACCACGTATTATTTTTGCAGATGAACCTACTGGAAACTTAGATAAAAAAACTGCGAATGAAGTTATGAACCTGTTTTTTGAATATATAGAGTCAAACAAAGCAGGCATGGTTCTAGTTTCTCATGATGAAGAGTTGGCTTATATGTGCCAACATGTCTATAAATTAGAAAATAAAGAGTTAGTGAAAGTCAAATGAGCTGGCCAAGTATATTTACCGAAACATACATAGTTGGGTTTATACTACTTTTTTTTCGTTTTGCTGCTTTGTTTATAGCTGTACCAATCTTCTCACATCAAAATATTCCAGCAAATATTAAAACAGCTATGGCTTTTTTCTTTACTATAGTGTTTTATGCCTCTATGCCACCTGTAGAGATAAGTATAGATCTCCCAACAATCCTTTTAGCAATATTAAGTGAGTTTATGTTTGGTTTAGCCATAGGTATAGTCTTACTTTTGGCCTATAATGTTATAACTTTTGCAGGAGGAATCATATCATTTATGATGGGATTTTCGATGGCAAGTGCAATTGATCCACAATCTGGTGTATCTATGCCTATAATCTCTCAGTTCTTATCTTTAATGGGCTTAATGGTACTTTTTGAGATGGATCTTCACCATTGGATGCTCATGTATGTTGATAGCTCTCTAAGTGCTATACCATTAGGTGGTTTTTTAATGAGTGAAAATCTCTTTAATTATATAATAGATGCTGCAGCAAATATGTTTATAGTTGGGTTTATGATAGCGTTTCCCATTATTGCACTTTCCTGGCTAGCAGATGTAATTTTTGGAATGCTTATGAAGACTATGCCTCAGTTTAATCTACTTGTAATTGGTTTTCCTATTAAAATTATGGTGGCATTTGCTGTTTTAATAGCCACCTTCACATCAACAATGTTGATACTTAAAATTCAAATGCAAGATGCATTTAATGCCTTAGAGATGTTTTTTTAGTTTTTTTTGATACAATAATGCCAAAAGCTTTCATCAAGGAAAAAACTTGAAAATATTACTTTTAAATGATAATCCAGTAGTTAATAAATTAGTAACACTTAGTGCTCAAAAGACCTCAGATGAGTTAGAAGTAGTAAGCTCCTTAGCAGAGATATCACAGAGCAATTATAATTTATTGGTTGTTGATGATACTATGTACTCAGATGATATCATGCAAGAGTTGCAAGAAAAAATAAGCTACGACAAGTCTCTTTATATTTACTCAAAAAATTCTGTTGAAGTTGATGGTTTCACTTCAATGTTAAAAAAACCTTTTTTACCTACGGACTTAGTAGAGCTTTTTTCAAGTCTTGGAAAAGATGTGGATACAATTGATATTGATGAAAGTTCTGATAAAGATGTTGTTTTAGAAGAAGGTGTAGATTCCATAGAAGATGAGCTAATCCCTGATACTTTAGGTTCTTTAGATGATGAAGAACTACTTGAAGAAAATGATCTCTCTTTAGACGATGAAATTTTAAATGATGATAAGGAACTGGCTTTAGAAGATGACCTTTCTATTGATGATGATTTGTTAGCTAATGAAGAAGATATTACACTCGAAGATGATCTCTTATTAGCTGATGAACTTTTAAATGATGATGAAGATTTAAACTTAGAAGATGACCTTTCTTTAGAAGATGAGCCTTCAAGTGATAGTGAAATATCGCTTGATGATGAACTCTTAATTGAAGATGATGATCTAGATTTGGAAGATGAACTCTCTTTAAATGATGAAACTGAGAGTATACTTGATCAAGATGAAGTGCAAGAGGTGCAAAACTTATTAGATGAAACTGAAAATGAAGATTCAAATAGTTTAGATGAAGATATTTTAGGCGACCTAGAAGATGAATTGGATGATGAGCTAGATCTTTCTGAACAAGAGGACAAAGATGATTTTGATGAAGAACTGTCTTTAGATGATGAAGAATTGTCAGATGATGAAGAACTGTCAGATAATGAAGAATTGCCAGTTGATGAAGAACTGTCAGATGATGATTTGGATGAAGAAATTATCGATTCTAAAGAAGATGAATCTTTACTTTCTGATGATAAAGTTGATGAACTTGAAGATGATCTAGAGCTTGAAGAAGATGAAGTCAATAATGATTTTTCAGATGAGAGTTTAGATTTAGAAGAGGAAGTGGAAGAAGAAAAAGATGCACTTGTTGATGAGCTTGAAGATGAGTTAGTGCTTGAAGACAATGAAGTTGATGATAACTTTGAAGATGAGTTATCAATTGGTGGTGAGCCGGTTGTAGAACAAAATATAGATGAAGATATAGAATCTCAGATAGAAAGCGCTTTAGGTGAACTTAGTGAAGAAGACTTAGAGAGTGAAATTGATGAAGAGACACTTCTTGATATTGCAACAAGTGAACTTGATGCACTTGATAGCCTTAGTACAAGAGATTTAAAACTCGCTGTTGGGGAAGAGATAGAAGATATTGAAGAAGATGAAAATATCACTACACTCGAAGATGAGTTTGAAGAAGGGAATGAGAACGATACAGAGCTTGAGGTGGAAGAATCATCTCAAACAAATGATGGTGTCGAAGCTCTTAAGAATCTTTTAGCCGCACTGAGCGATAAAAAGGTTGCTGCATCAATGAAGGGTATGAAAATAAGTATCAACATTACATTAGGAGATAGTTAGTGATAGAACATAATGGGGTTGTTTTAGTATTATCGGGTCCAAGTGGAGCCGGAAAAAGTACACTTATTAATAAAATAGCGGACAAGATAGGTGATTATTATTTTTCTATATCAACTACAACCCGTCCTATAAGGGATGGTGAAGAAGAGGGTGTTCATTATCACTTTGTGAGTGAAGAAGAGTTTAAAAAAGATATAGAAGCTGACAATTTTTTAGAATATGCTCTGGTTCATGGAAACTATTATGGAACATCTTTAAATCCTGTAAGAAAAGCACTTAGTGAGGGAAAACTTGTTATCTTTGATATTGATGTACAAGGTAATGCAGCAGTAAACAATAGACTTGGAGAGATTACAACTTCAGTTTTTATAACACCACCAACTCTTTCAGAGCTAAAAAGACGTTTGATAAGTCGTTCAACAGATAGTGATGAGGTAATTGAGAAGCGACTAAAAATGGCAAAACGTGAGATTCAAAGAACATCTGAGTATGATTATTTAATTGTTAATGATGATATTGAGATGGCATCAGAGGTTTTGAGACAAATAGCAGTCACTGCAAGACTTAAAATACCACTCAATAGAATAAATGAGTTTGTTCAAAAATGGGAAGATATAGAACAGTAGTTTATATAAACTAATCTGATAAGAGTAGTTACAGCAAAGTGTAGCTATACTTTCGCTAATTAATTTAAAACAAGGAAGAAACTATGGGAATGCCTAGTGGAACAGAACTATTAATAATTTTTGGAATCATTGTATTACTTTTTGGTGCGAAAAAAATACCTGATTTAGCAAAAGGGATTGGTAAAGGTATCAAGAACTTTAAGTCAGAGATGAAAGAGGGTGATGAGATAGAGACTGCATCAACAGAAGCACCAAAAAAAGTAGAGTCAGATACAACAGCTGAATCTACAGAAGCTCCAAAAACTACTACACAAGCATAATTCTTGAAACAACGAGTATCGGCGTTATTACGCGAAAAACTTGGTCGTGAAGTTGTTCTAGAAAAGCCACGTGACCGTTCTTTTGGTCACTTTGCTACTCCAATCGCCTTTTCATTAGCAAAAGAGTTACGTAAATCACCTATGGTAATTGCTGAAGAGTTAGCATCTTCTTTTGGTGATTCTGAAGAGTTTTCTAGTGTAGAATCTGTAAAAGGGTATTTGAATTTTCGTTTAAGTGAAAGCTTTTTAAGTGAGTATGCATCTTGGGCTTTAGAAAATCCTCAGCAGTTTGCTAAGGGCGAAAAAAATGAAAAAATCCTTTTAGAGTTTGTAAGTGCAAATCCTACTGGACCTTTACATATTGGACATGCTCGTGGAGCGGTTTATGGGGATACACTTTTTAGACTAGCAAAACATTTGGGTTATGACATTACAGCTGAGTATTATGTAAATGATGCTGGAAATCAGATTGATCTCTTAGGGCTCTCCATTCAGCTTTATGCTAGGGAAAATATTTTAAAAGAAAATGTTGAATATCCAGAATCTTATTATCGTGGAGAGTATTTAGAAGCACTTTCTCTCGGTGCACAAGAGAAGTTTGGTAAAGAGATTTTTACTGATGCATCTCGTCAAAAAGAGCTTGCAATGTGGGCTAAAGATCAGGTTATGGATATAGTAGTTGATACTTTGGCAAATACTAACATCCATTTTGATACCTTTGTAAATGAGTCTTCTCTCTATTCTGATTGGGATAGAGTTATGGCTAAGATGGGTGATGGCGTCTATAAAAAAGATGAAAAGATGTGGATAGCATCTGAGGCTAAGGGTGATGACCATGATAGAGTTGTTGTTCGTGAAGATGGTCGTCCAACATATTTAGCAGGTGATATTGTTTATCACAATCAAAAATTTGAACGTGGATATGACCACTATATAAATATTTGGGGTGCTGATCATCATGGTTATATACCCCGTGTAAATGCAGCCATAGAGTACCTTGGATATGATTCTAATAAGCTAGAAGTTCTTTTATCTCAAATGGTTTCTCTTTTAAAAGATGGTGAACCATATAAAATGAGTAAGCGTGCTGGTAACGTGATACTAATGAGTGATATCGTAGATGAAATTGGTTCAGATGCATTACGTTTTATTTTTGCATCTAAAAAGAGTGACACTGCTTTAGAGTTTGATTTGGCTGAGTTTAAAAAACAAGATAGTTCAAACCCTATCTTTTATATTCAATATGCTCATGCAAGAATCCATACAATTTTAAGTAAAAGTGATTTGAGTCGTGAAACTATAATGGCGTCAACGCTCAAAGGTCTTGATGAGAATGCAGATAGTTTACTATTTGATGCTCTTTTGCTTCCTGAAGTGGTTGAAGATGCTTTTAGCTCTCGCCAAGTACAGAAGCTACCTGAGTATTTAAAATCACTTGCTGCAGCATTACATAAATTTTACTATGATGTTCGTATCATCGGTAGTGAAGATGAAGCAAAACTTCTAAAGCTTTTTGTAATGGTAGCACTTTCTATCAAGACAGGCCTCTCTTTGATGGGGATTGAAGCTAAAGAGTATATGAGTAAAGAGGATGAGTAATACAATTGTAATCCCAGATAACAGAACTGGGTTTGCTATGGAAGTTGATGGTATACAGCTTAATCGTCCTGATTTACACGTAATTGCAGCAGAGTTGGGAATAGCAACCAAAGATGTTCTATTTGAAAATAGAATCTTGACAATCTATAATACATCCCCAGAATGCCAAGAGATTATAGATGATAATGCGCTTACATCATTTATTGCTATGGCCTTAAATATCTCTCCTGAGAGTATCAGTAATATAGAGCCTGTAAAAGCAAAGCCTACAATTTTGGAAAGAGACGATAGTTTTGCAACAGATGAGGATGATGACTAGATAGTCATTATCCTCGTTATTATTTTAAGAGTTTTGAATTTT
>Ga0193965_1000350_pt1 | contig 15231 bp, 11 predicted proteins | sample FB_8_MG_FD_140330 | JGI IMG/M metagenome (GOLD analysis project Ga0193965, IMG submission 140330) | Microbial mat bacterial communities from the Broadkill River, Lewes, Delaware, United States - FB_8_MG | ecosystem: Environmental > Aquatic > Freshwater > River > Microbial mats | place: USA... | reverse complement strand
ATATACAATAAACTATTTAATGAAAAATTATCATTTATCTCTATCTCAAAAAAAGATACATATACAGTAAAAAAAGAGGTAAATAGAAACATTGAATGGAGTTTATTAGATAAACTATCCATCACCTTATTTGGAACCCTATTTTCTTTTATAAATATTTTTTTTGTTAATAAAAGAAAAATAGATAAAAATATTGTTATTGTTTTTTTAATCATTCAATATTTTATCATATCTAAAATTTATATATACATAAATTTTAATAATTTAATTTAAAATATAAAGATTTTACCTCATCTATATCTTTTAATATCTGTTTTTTTAAATCTTCATATCTATCATACTTTTTATTATCCCTTAATTTATCAATAAAAATAACTTCAATTTTAGATGGTAACTCTAAATTTGATATATCTTCTAATATATGAGTTTCAACTGCAAACTTTCCATCAGTAGTTACTCTATGCCCTATAAAAGAGATAGATTTATAAATAGTATTAAATATTTTTGTTTTTGTTATATATATCCCCTCTTGAGGTATAAGAGACTTTTCTATATTTATATTTATAGTTGGTACAAACTGTTTTTTTCCTAACCCTTGCCCTTTTATAATATTTCCATATATATAATAGTTATAACCTAATAACTTATTAGCATCTTTTATTTTACCATCTCTTAAATACCCTCTTATTATTCTTGAATGTACAGAGATATTATCTATTTTATATTCATCTACCACTTTTAATTCACCTTTAAATATCTTTTTTAGATGAGTAGTATTAGATTGTGCATTATGTCCAAAATGAAAATCGTACCCGACAACAATTTTTTCTAAAGATGGAAACTCCTCTAAAATTAGTTTTATAAACTCTGTTCCACTTAAAGACTTTATATTTTTCAAAGGGTAATAAAATATAGGGTAGTTTGTATGCTCTTGTCTTGATACTGTAGATGGTGTTAAATTTTCATAATCTGTTTGTATTACAACAATAGCACCATCTTTACATAAATTTGAAAAAAGTTGCTGGTGAGCTAAATGCATACCATCAAAAGCACCAATAGCTATAGATTTAATTCTATTTTTCATAATTATTTTATATCAAATAATTTTTGAATATTATCTAGTATTACATCACCTTGATGTGAAAATGATATATCTTTTAGATTTTTTGTAGGTAAATGTAAAAATTGAGCCATTATAGTTTCACAAAGTTTTTGAATATTATCTTTATCTTCCTCTTTTATAAATCCCTTTTTTATAGCATTTTGAACTTTACTTTCTATAATATCTTGACTATGAAGATGAAGTTTTTTTATAAATGGTTCAACACTTAATATTTTTAACCAATCATAAAACTCTTGAGTTGTATTTTTTACTATTAAATAAGCCTCTTTTGCTTGAGATGCTCTAAGCTCTATATTCTCATCTACTATACATTGTAAATCATCAACACTATATATATTAATATTATCTATTTGCATATCTTCTATATCTCGTGGTAATGCTATATCAAACCAATTTCTAGTATTATTATAACTTTTTATCATATCTTTTTTTATTATAGGGTATGGGGCTGATGTTGCTGTTACCATAAGTCGCATAGAATTTAATAACTCTTCTAGTTTATTATAAGGCTCTACAGATATTTGTTCTTGTTTGTACTCTTGACCATTCCCATCTTCTAAAATAGCTGTTGCTAAAGCTTTAGCCTTTTTGATATTTCTACTACAAATTATAACATCAAAACCATATCTTAAAAGATGCCTACAAGCTAATTCACTCATCTCACCAGCTCCTATTACAAGAGCTTTTACACCTTGAGTATCTTTGTAAAGTTGTTTTGCTTGAGCAACTGCAGTTGAAGCAACAGATACAGAACCAGAACCTAACTGTGTTGCATTTCTTACATTTGCAGCACATCTAAAAGCATAATTTATAACTCTTGAAAGCTTTTGAGCACAAAACTCTTTTTCTATAGAAAACTTAAAAGCATCTTTTAATTGCCCTGCTATTTGTGTTTCACCAACAACTAAACTATCTAAAGATGAAGCAACAGTAAATATATGATGAACAGCTCCCTCATTTTCATAAATATCTGCCCTATTTGACAACTCTTTTATAGGTAAAGATGAATAACTAGAGAACTCTTCAAGTGCAATTTGAACTGCTTCTTTACTAGTGAATGTACTAATAATAAGTTCTATTCTATTACAAGTAGATAAAAGAATAGCTTCATTTATAATATTCTCTTTTAAAATCTTTTTTAAAAAAGTCTCTTTTTCTATCTCATTACCAAAAGCTATTTTTTCCCTTGTAGATATATCTGTGTTTTTATGTGTAAAACTTATTACTAAATATTCCAATTTGATTTTTTCCTTAAAAGATATTTCGTAGAGTGTAATTATATCATTTTAATAAATTTAAATCAATATTATGATATTATCGCAAAAAAAGGTTCTTAGATGATAAAATATAATTATAGATTTGGTTTATTGTTAGTTTTAATTATATCACTATTAGCTATATTTTTATCTAAATTTATAGCGATAGGAGCTGTTACTATTGCTATTATTTTAGGTATTATATTAGGAAATAGTGTAAAATTTGATGATAAATATAATAGTGGTATAACTTATGCAGAGAAAACTATTTTATCTTTTTCAATTGCATTAATGGGTATAAATTTAGACTTTTCTATACTAGCCCAACTTGGTTTAAAAACAATAATATTAATCACTTTAGGTATGGTAGTTACTATAATTAGTGCTATTTTAATAGGTAAAATTTTTAAGTTAGATAAAAAATTATCTTTACTTTTAGGTATAGGAAATGGTGTATGTGGAAGTAGTGCTATTAGTGCAACTGCCCCTATTATAAAACCTGAAAAGAATTTCATTGGATTAAGTGTTGCTATTGTGAATTTATTAGGTACTATTGGTATATTTCTTATACCTTTTATAGCAATTTTATTTAACTTAAATGATATAGATGCAGGGATACTAATAGGTAATACTCTTCAAGCAGTTGGACAAGTAACAGCAGCTGGATTTAGTATAAGTAATGAAGCTGGAGTAAGTGCTACAACTGTAAAAATGGGAAGGGTTTTACTTCTTACTCCACTTGTACTTATTTTAATCTATATATTTAATAAAAATAGTGATACAAAAAAGCAAGAGAGTTCTAAAAAAATAGGAATTCCATTATTTATACTGTTTTTTATATTTTTCTCTTTAGTATCATCATTTCAATTAGTAGATGAAGATATTAAAAATATCATCAGTAGTATATCTCACTATTCTCTTATTTTAGCTATGAGTGCTATTGGATTAAAAATTCATTTTAATTCTATAAAAAATAATGGAAAAGATGCTTTAAAAGTTGGTATTTTAATATTTGTAGTACAAATTTTATTTACATTAGGATTTTTATTAATTTTTTAAAAGAGAATAATATATTCTCTTTTAATTACATATATTTTTTTAGTACATCTGGTATATTTATACTACCATCTTCATTTTGATAATTTTCTATAATAGCTACCATAGTTCTACCAACTGCCAAAGATGAACCATTTAAAGTATTACATAAAATATTTTTTTTACCATCTTTATATCTTATTTTAGCTCTTCTTGCTTGAAATTCTCTCGTATTTGAGATAGAACTTATCTCTCTATATCTATTTTGTCCAGGTAACCAAACCTCAAGGTCAATAGTAGTAGCAGCACTAAAACCTAAATCACCTGTACATAATTGAACTTTTTGATGTGAAAGTCCTAAAGATGTAAGTAAATCACTTGCACAATCTACCATCTTTTCAAAAACCTCAGCGGATTGTTCTGGTGTTGTAATAGCAACCATCTCAACTTTATCAAATTGATGTTGTCTTATCATACCTCTTGTATCTCTCCCTGCACTTCCTGCTTCTTTTCTAAAACAAGGTGTATATGATGTAAGTAGAAGTGGTAATTCATCTTTTGATACTATCTCATCATTATATAAATTTGTAAGAGAAACTTCTGCTGTTGGTATAAGGTATAAATCTTCACCCTCTATTTTAAATAAATCATCTCCAAATTTTGGTAATTGACCAGTACCCTCAAGTGTATTTGTATTTGCCATAAAAGGAACATACCACTCCTCAAAACCTCTTTGTCGATTAAAATCTAAAAAGTAATTTATTAATGCTCTTTCAAGTCTAGCACCATCACCTTTAAGAGCTGCAAATCTTGATTTTGCTAATTTTACACCCCTTGTAAAATCTATCATACCATTTTTTTCACCAATCTCCCAATGCTCTTTTGGTTCAAAATTAAATGTTGGTTTTTCACCTATTGTAGATATAACTACATTTTCATTTTCATCAGCTCCAAAAGGAACTTCGTCATCTGGAAGATTTGGTATCCCCATAACTATATTTGATATCTCTATTTCAATATCTCTTACTTCATCTTCTAGTTTTTGTTTTTTAATTTTTAATTTACTAATTTCATCTTGTAAAGGTGTAATATCTTTTTTTTCTTGTTTATATTTACCAAATTGTTGAGATAATACTTTTTGTTCTGCTTGTGTAGATTCCATCTCTTTTCTTTTTGATTTTGCATCTTCAACTTGAACTTTTAAAGTTTCTAAACTCTCTTTTGTAACACCTTTTTTTTCTAATTTTGAAGCAATACTATCAAAATCTTTTTGTAGTAATTTAATATCTATCATTTTATATTCTCTCTTTCTTTGAATTATTAATTATATCTGTTATCTCTTCTTGCTTAACAAAATCAGCTCCCATACTAATTATAAATTGACTAGCTTCTGAAATTGTTAAACTTGTAGCTCTTATATTTTCCTCTTCTGTTATAACTGTATAACCACTTGTTGGATTTGGACTTGTAGGTATAAATAAAACCAAACAATTTTCATATTTATTTAAAACATAAGCAGGGACCCACATATCTTTTTTTGGATATTCAACAAGTACAACATCTTTTTTATCCTCTTTTTCAGATGAAGTAAAAAGTGCCATTATTTTTTTTAAAATAGAATATACTGTATTAATAGCTGGAATATTTTCTAAAACTCTATCTATTAATGATATAGTTAATGATTTACCAAACTTTTCAATAGATGAACCAATAGCTATTAATAAAAAAGTTATAGCTATAAATAAAACAACTGTAAAACTTGTACTTTTTGTATATGATGAAACATATAAAAATAATTCTGTACTATATGAATTTATCCATACAATAATTTGAATAACCACAAGAAGTGGTATTAAAGATAATGCTCCAACAAAAAAATATCTAATAAACTTTTTCATCTAAAACTCCAAAGTCCCCTCTATAACAAATTCTGATTTTGAATCAAGCTCTGCGTGGCTTAAAACAGCTATATTTAAACCAAATTTTTCAAATATCTCTGCAATTCTTCTTCTTAAACTTGGGTCTACTATCATAGAAACTCCAGAAACACCTTTTGCTTCAACTTGGGCTATAAGCTCTCTTGTTTTTGTTACAAGATTGTTTATCTCACCTATACTAATCATTAAATGACTAACACCGTGTTGCTCTTGAAGCTTACTAATAAAATCTTGCTCTATTTCTGATTTTATTGTTAATATATGTAATGCTCCATCAGGGCCTTTAAACTTATCTGTAATTAACCTAAATAGTTTACTTCTTACATGCTCTAATATAATATCAGGAGATTTTGTATGCTCTGCTATATCTGAAACTGATTCTAAAATAGTTACCATATCAATAAGAGGAATATTTTCGTGTAATAAATCTTTACAAACTTTTAGTAAAACTCCATAATTTGTAACTTTCATAGCTTCCTCTACAATAATAGGAAAATCGCCTTTTAATCTATCTATCATATCAACTAAATCTTGTCTTGTTATAATATCTTCTGCGTGTTTTTTAATTAATTCAGATATATGAGTAGAGATAATAGTTGGAGCATCAACTACTGTAAACCCTTTGTTTAAAGCTTCATCTTTTTTATCTTTATCTATCCAAGTAGCATCAAGATTAAAAACTGGTTCTTTTACCCTTTTTCCTTGAATTCTAGCACCAGCTATACCACCCATAGCTAAAAGTTTATTTAACTCTACATTTCCTGTAGATATAGGTACTCTTTTTAAATTAAATGAATATTGATTCATATGTAAGCTACTATCATCACTAATTCTAATTTGAGGTATAACAAAACCTAAATCAGAAGCTATTTTGTTTCTAATACCTTTAATCTTATCTAATAACTCACTATCACCTTGAACCAGTCTTAATAAAGAAGCACCAAGCTTTAATTCAAGAACTTCTAATTTCATTGTTTTATCTATAGATTGTTCTTCACTTAATCCCATATTCTCTTTTTTCTTAGCTATCTCTTTTGCTTTTTTCTCAGCTATCTCTTTTGCTTTTTTAGCAGTTTGATCACCTTTAACAAATCTTGTAAAAGCATTATCTTGATCTGTTGCTATCATATGCATAAGGTATCCTGTTCCTATTAAAATAAGTCCCATAACTAAAAGAATACCTGTTGGAAAACCTGGAACCATACTAAATAATAGTAATGCTAAACCTGTAATAATTAAAGAACGAGTATCTTTTGCTAACTGACCAATTGTACCACCTGCAAACTCCTCTTTATCTGCATTTGACCTTGTTATTATAATAGCAGTTGCTGTTGATATTACAAGAGCTGGTATTTGAGCTACAAGTCCATCTCCAATAGTTAAAATTGTATATATTCTAGAACTTTCAGCTGCTGACAAATCATGCTCTAAAATACCAATAGTAAGTCCACCTATTAAGTTTACAAGAGTAATAATAATACCTGCAACTGCATCACCTTTTACAAACTTAGCAGAACCATCCATAGTACCATAAAAACTAACTTCACTAGCTAGCTCTTCTCTTCTTTGTTTTGCTTGTTTATCATCTATAAATCCAGCATTTAAATCAGCATCAATAGCCATCTGTTTACCAGGTAAAGAATCAAGAGAAAATCTCGCTTGTACCTCAGCAACTCTTCCAGCTCCTTGAGTTACAACCATAAAATTAATCAATACTAAAATTATAAATACAATAACACCAATTACCATATTTCCACCAACAACAAACTCCCCAAATGCTGATATAATGGAGCTTACTGCATCAGGACCATTATGTCCTTCACTTAATATTGACCTTGTTGTTGCAATATTTAAGGATAACCTAAACATTACTAAAATTAATAAAAGGGTGGGAAAAGTTGATAAATCAGTTGGTTTTTGGATAAATAAAGATATTAATAAAATTAATATCGCTGAAGTTAATGATAAAATAAGAAAAAAATCCAATACCCCTTTTGGTAATGGAACGATAATAATTGCCAACATAGAAAAGACAAATCCTATAAGGATATATTCTTTTCTAAAAAGTAAACCTTTAATCATATAAATTTTTTACCTATCTATTATTTAATATAATCTAATAAAGTTAGGTTATTCATTTTTGATATAGTTGAATATAAAGACTGATATGTCATCTCTAATGCTTTTGATTCCATAGCTAGTTTTGCTAAATCTGCATTATCATTTTCTGCAAGCAACATATTATAGTGTATCTCTTGAGTTTTTAATTTATCATAAGAAACTTCAAAAACATGATTTCTACCACCTAGCTCTCCATGTCCAACATTTGTTGCATCATATTGCTTTGTTGTGTGCTCTAGTGATTCTTTTAATACATCAGTAACTGCTGCATCAGGAGCTACACCACCTCTTGTTCCATCTAATTTTGTAAAGTTTCCTTTTAAAGCATTAATAGCAATATTTAAATCATCTAAATAACTATGTTTTGCTTCAAATAGTCTTCCTTCTGGTTCTGATGGCAAAGTATTAATTGTAAAAGTGGCTCTTGTTCCTGAATCTCCAGATGATTCAATTTGTGCTGTAAAACTATCTATTGTTATTCTTGATTCTGGATAAATTACAGTATCCATCATTAAACCATCATGGTCATATTTTTGTAAAGATGTAGGTACTGCTGTTGAATCATTTACATCGTATATATTACCATCTGCATCTAATACTTTCCATTCATGATTGTACTCATCAATTACTCTATCACCCTCATTCCAAGTAAATTCACTTCCAGCTGTTGCTTCGCTTGCATTATAATATATAGCATCATAGGCAGTTATGCCTCTATCTCTATAACTACCTGGTTGAACTGCGATTTCTCTTAAAAAAGCATCGCCACCAAATTCTACTTTACCATTTAAATCAAAATCATCATCTTTTATTAAAGTTCTTTTTGTACTAACAGAACCTGTAAAAATATATTCTCCATCAATTGCAGTATTAACTCTATCTATTATATTACCCCTAATCCCTTCTAGATTTGTTGCAATTGCTAATTTATCACTTCTATCTGTACCACTATTTAAAGCTTTCATTATATCTAGTTTAATATTCTCTAATGATAATTTTGTTTCACCCATTGTATCATCTGCTGTATCATTTAAAGCTTTTGATTTATCTATTTGAGTCATTAAACCTTCAGTTACTCTTAATTTATCTTCTATACCAATAACAGTAGCATGTAAAACTGCATCATCACTACCTTTATCTAATACTTTTCCTGTCGCCATTTGGTAAGTAACTCGTTCATTTTGTACATTTAAGTTGTTAATATGATATAACATTGTTCCTGATCTATCAATCATCTGTAACCTCCTTTAGTAATTTTATTATTGTATCGTAATCATATTTCTCATCTGTCCCTTGAGATAAGAATGCCCTAATTTTATCTTTTTTATAAAGTGCCTTATCAAGTTCTTTATCCATACCTTTTTTATATGCACCAACTCTAATAAGAACTTCATTCTCTTTTATAAGAGATAATACCCTTTTTAACTTTAAAAACCTATTATATTGTTCTTTTGGTATAACTTTATCAATAACCCTTGATGCACTTTGAAGAATATCAATAGGTGGATAAAATCCCTCTTCTGTTAATTTTCTTGTTAATACAATATGTCCATCTAATATAGACCTACTTTGATCTGCAATTGGATCACTTAAATCATCTCCATCAACCAAAACTGTAAAAAAAGCTGTAATTGTACCTAATTTATTAGAACCAGCTCTCTCCATAAGTTGCGGTAGAAGAGCAAATACTGATGGTGGATATCCCCTTTGAGTAGGTGGTTCACCTGTACTTAGTCCTATCTCTCTTTGAGCCATAGCAAATCTAGTTACAGAATCCATCATCAATAAAACATCATGCCCCTTATCTCTAAAAAATTCAGATATTGCCATAGCTGTCATAGCTGCATATTTTCTCATTAAAGATGATTCATCACTTGTTGCAGTTACAACAACAGTATTTGTAAGGTCGTTTCCTAAGTTATAATGTATAAACTCAGGTATCTCCCTTCCCCTTTCACCAACAAGTGCAATAACTTTTATTTGTGCTTCACACCCCTTTACAATCATACCCATAAGTGTAGATTTTCCAACTCCAGAACCTGCAAAAATACCAACTTTTTGACCTTTTCCACAAGTAAGCATAGAGTCAATTGATTTTACACCTGTTGAAAACCTTTGGTCTATAATTCCTCTATCTAAAGGAGACATTGTTTCTTTATTTATTGCAGATTCTTCTTCAATATCTCTTAACTTTCCATTATTATCAATAGGGTGTCCTAATGCATTTACAACTCTTCCTAAAAGTCCATAACCACATTTGATACTTAATCCCTCTTTTTGTCTATAAACTTTATCATCAATTTTAAATCCATCAATAAAAGAAAAAGGTACAATAGTTGAACTATTAGTATCAACAGCTGCTACCATACCTAAAACTGTATAAAGATGTTGTACAGATTCTATTTTTACAATATCACCAATAGCAACCTCTAATCCAATAGCAGTAATACTAGAACTAGTTATATTAGTAATCCTACCAAAAGGGATAACTAAATTATCTTTATTGATTTTATCTAAAATATTGTCTAAATCAATCATTATAGTTTATCACACATTTTTTTATAATAACTATCTGTATTTTTAATAGCTTTACATTTTTTTATCATAACCTTATATCTATTTTTTTTATTTAAAAATTCATATATTTTAGCCATCTCGTAATATATTCTTGCTAAATCTTTCTCTTTAATTTTACGATCTATACTTTTACCATCTTTCATTCTTTTTATATTTAAACCAAATTCTAAATACTCTAATGCTTTTTCATAATTATCATCAAGCTTAGCATATTTTGCTAACTCTATCTCAACAAATGGGGAATATACTCTAGCATTCATCTCTATTTGTTTATTATATAATTTAAAAAGAATATCTGTAGCATCTTCCTCTTCATTTTGTTTTAAAAGATATAAATAATATTGATAGTAAAAATCTATAATCATAGGGTTTGAACGATTTTCATATATAAAACCTGCATTATTTCTAGCATAAGAGAAAAACTTTTCAATACTTTTTTGGTCACCTCTTTGACCATATATTAAAAATCTATATAAAAACTCTTTTGAAAGTATCTCTGGGTCATTTAAATTCTCTATTTTTCGAGAAAAATCTAGTGCATCTTTATAATTATTAACTAAAATAGCAACTTGTTCTAAATGGAAATATATATCTGCTCTTTTTGAATTTTCAAATACATCTTTTGCTAAATTATAAGTTTTTTTATTAGGTAAAGCCAACATACAATTAAATAAATTAGTTGTTATTTTATCATCTTTACTAACTTCTAACAAAGAATCTTTTGGTGCTTTTTGCAATATAGTATTTAACTCTTCACATTGACCTGTTGTTAAATAAAACTTTAACATATCTTTATTAATTATATCATATATATCTTCTATATTTTTATAACCAAACCTCTTAATGATTTTTTCTGGTATTTTACTATAAATATTTTTCATTCTAATAGCTTGTTCAAATTTATTTTGTTGAACTAAATTTAGTAACTCTTGCATCATAGCTTTATCATGCATATCTACATTTGTTGAATATTTTGAAGCTATCATATTTGGGTCAAACTTCCCCTCTCTCATAATAATTTCATCTAAAAATATTTTTGAATCATAAAGATATTTATTACTACTTTTTTTATTTTGTATCAACTCTACATAAAGCTCTTTTGCTTTTAATAAATAACTTATATCTCTTCCTGCTAAATCCATATATGTATTTGCTAAAATAAACTTAAAATTATCAATATTTTTTCTATCTTGAGCATTATTAATTAACTGTTTTATTATTTTTATTGCATATTCAGGCATATTAGCATTTAAAAGTTTTTTTACCATATCCATAGCTTTATATCTATCTTTTGCATAATAGTCTACATTTCTTTCTAACACTTTTCCTATTAAATCTGATGCTTTATCTTCCTCTTTATTTAAAATATATGCTTCATATAATTCATCTGCTAATACTGTAGCTATATTTAAATCTGTAGTATCTATTAACTCTTTTTTTAAAATTTTTATAGCTTTTTTATACTCTCTTAATTTCATATATATTTGAGCATTTGCAATTTTTCCATAAACTTTAGAAGATGGATTATCAAAACTCTCTTCTATTATATCTGCATAATATTTAGCTTCTTTTAATTTATTTACTTTTATTTTTATACCAATTAATAGATTATAAGCTTTTAATAAATCATCTTGTTTTATTTTTGAGCTATTTATAGCTTTTAATAAAATCTTTTCAGCTTCTAACATTCTATTTTTTTTATTAAGTTTATAAAGTATCTCTGCATGCAATAAAATAATTTCAGAATCTAATAAATCAACAGTATTATTTAATCTAAAGATATCTAATTGTTGAAGTGCAAATTCAGGTTCACCTGAATCTAAATGTCTTTTAATTGTTGCTAGTGTATCTTGAGCATTAATAACTTTATCTTTCTCCTCTTGTGATATTTGATTTAAATCATCTCCAATAAAATTATAATAAAAATCTTTTTTAGCATAAATATTATTTATAACTATAAAAGATAATATCACTATTAAATTTACTATTTTCATTAAAACTCCTATTTTTTATTTAATTTATATATATATGTAAAAATTTCAGCTATTGATTTGTAAAATTCTTCTGGTATCTCTTGCTGTATCTCTACTTGGTCATATAAAGCTCTTGCTAATGCGGGGTCTTCAATAAGAGGTATTTTACTCTGTAATGCTACCTCTTTAATTTTTAAAGCAAGAAAATCTATCCCTTTTGCTACAACTATAGGTGCTGATGTTTTATCATCTTCATATTTTAAAGCAACTGCATAATGGGTTGGATTTGTAATAACAACATCTGCATCTGGTACATCTGCCATCATTCTTTGTTGTGCCATTTTCATCTGAATTTGTCTAATTCTACCTTTTACTAAAGGGTCACCCTCCATATTTTTATGCTCATCTTTAATCTCTTGTTTTGACATTCTTAACTGTTTAAAATAAAAATACCTTACAAAAACAAAGTCTATTATAGCAAAAATAACTATAATTAACAAAATAGTAAAAACAAAATAGGTTGTTAATTTAATCATATCTTGAATTGTATCATCTATATGATGATCCATTAACATAATTATATCTTTCCATAAAATAGATAAAAGAATCAACATAACAATAAAAATAATTATTAGTTTTATTGTTAATTTAAGGGCTTCAAGAAATTTTTTCATACTAAAAAGATTTTTTGTACCAGATATTGGATCTATCTTACTTAACTCTAATTTAATAGGGGTAAATATAAAACCAAATTGTACCACATTTCCAATGATAGCCAAAAATATTATTAAAGCAAAAAGGGGCATCAATGATATTAATCCATTTTCAATTGCCATTACAGATAACTCATAAAATATTTTATTATCTAACTCAGCATCTATAAAAGAGTAAATATGAATCATCATACCTTTTAAATTTTCAGAAATAGACCCTGAAAAAAATATCAAATATACAGAAGAGAAAAATAAAATAGCAACACCAGGAACTTCAGCCGATTTAGGTACATTTCCCTTCTTTTTGGCATCGGTTATCTTCTTGGAGGTGGGTTCTTCTGTTTTTTCTGCATCATCAGCCATATAACAAACCTTTTATTGTAATTGATTTATAAAATATCTTGTAAATTGTTCTATAAAAATATCAAAACCTAACATCATAAATATAAATATTAGTGTAAACTTAATTTGAAATGTTATAACAAATGGTGAAAATGCAGGCATAGATTTTGTTCCATATGCATAATAAACATCCATTATAAATCCTATAAAAAAAAGTGGAAATGCAAATGCAAATGCAAATGCAAACATATTATTCATCTCTTTTACAGCGTATGCTATACCATTGTAATCAAAAAGATAAAACTCACCTAATAAAATTCTATCTATACTTATACCTAAAAGATATAAAGTCATCTCATACATACCTGTTTCTAAATAAACAACTAATACAATTAAATATAAAATTCTACTCACAATTCCTTGTTGTGTTCCTGTTGTGGGATCAAACATATTTGCCATTGATAAACCTGTAGCATATCCTACCATATCTCCAATAATTTGAACAGCTGAAAAAACTATTTGTACTAAAAAGGAGCAAACTAACCCCAAAGTAATTTCAGAAAATAGAGCTACCATAAATCTACTCTCATTAGTTGTTAAGTGGCTATAATCAACAAAAGGGAAAAGAAAAAGTGTAAAATAAAAAGAGATAGCTATTCTAACTGTTGGATTTACAGTTTTATGTCCAAATATAGGCATAAATGCCATAAAGGATAACACTCTAGCTAATAATAATAAAAAGGCAAAAACCACTTGGTCATTTAATAATGATATTAGTTCTTGCATAAATATATTTTAACTAGGCGTATTGATTACTATTTTCTAATAATTCATCACTATCTATATCTTCTTGTTTATTCTCTGTACTATTTTCATTAGAACCATTATAGTCTTCAGAATTTTCATTTTGACTAAACTGTTGAGAATTTGTATCTGAATTATTATCTTGCATACCAAAACTTAGATTAATATTAGAATTCTCAGTAAAGTTTTTACCCAATGCACTTTGTAAAAGAGATTTACTATCACTAAAAAGGTCCATTGTTGCGGGATTACTCATATTCATACTAATAGAGATACTATTATCTACTTTATTACTTCTCATAACAATTGCTATTGTTCCTAAATTTGCTGGATTTAAACTAATTCTAAATGCATTCATAGGTGCTTGATAATTCAGATACATATTTCTAGCTGTTTCACTCATAAAATGTCCAACTTTTTGATGAGCTGCTATTATTCTAGTTTGAATTGATTCAGAAATCTCTTTTGGTACTGTCATACTTATAACTTTATCAAAAGTCTCTACTTTATCATCTTTTACCGTAGTTGTTTTTATCTCTTGTTTTGAGATATCGTTTCTAATATTTACAGCTACTGTTTGATTTTGTTGTACTGGTTCTTGCTTTATTTCTTGTTTTGGAATATCACTTCTAATATTATTTACAGTTGTTTTTTCTTTTACAATATGACTTTCTCTTAACTCTTGTTTTATCATATCAGGAGATTTATTTTCATCTTTATTTAATCTTTCTAAAACAACTTTATTTAATAGTCTTGAGCTATCTATAATATTATTTATATCTTTTTCTTTAGTTATAGAGGAGGTATCTTTTAATAAATTATTTGTTAAAGAGTTTTTTTTATCTTCATAAATTTCTGTTTCAATTTCTTCTACATTTAAATCCAACATATTAGCACTCTCTTTAATAGATTTAATAGTTTGATTTTCATTTATATTCTTTTTTGCATCGAATAATTGTTTATTAGATATATTTTGTTTTGTTTGAGCTTGTGAACTTAAAAACATATTTGCTATAAAAGGATCTTTTTTATCTATATTTGTTTGTTCAACTACTTTTTTAGATTCTTTATTTAATATATTTATCTCTTTATCATTCTTAATAATATCATTAATGAGATTTGTAGCCATCTCACCTATTTTATCTGTAGTTAATTTTTCATTTATAATTTTAATAGAGTTATCATCGTTATATTCTACATTAAAATTATTTTTAGATTCTATTTTATTGTTATCTAAATTTACTTTCTCATTAACACTTTTTTCAGTTTCAACTTTTTTTATTTCACTTTTTTGTTGCTCTGCTTTTTTATCAGTTTCAACTTTTTTTATTTCACTTTTTTGTTGTGGCT
>Ga0193965_1000348_pt1 | contig 15295 bp, 14 predicted proteins | sample FB_8_MG_FD_140330 | JGI IMG/M metagenome (GOLD analysis project Ga0193965, IMG submission 140330) | Microbial mat bacterial communities from the Broadkill River, Lewes, Delaware, United States - FB_8_MG | ecosystem: Environmental > Aquatic > Freshwater > River > Microbial mats | place: USA... | reverse complement strand
CGACGGTGGACATCTCGGTTCGCCGTTTGAAGCTATTCCGCATGTTTTGGTGTGTGACTCTTTCGATACACTGGCAATTGCCAAGGAGAGCGAAGCTATGGAGCAAGTGTGGAGCAACTTTCGTGCGTGGGTCGACGCCGGGCAGGATCCGCTCACACCTTGGTGGACGCAGGCGACGCCCGATGCACTGCTCATTTCACAGCCGCTCACCGACATTATGCCAAGCACGTGGCGCAAGCAATACAAATGGGCGCTCCGCAATCGCGACGACATGCCACAATAAATTGTTGATATTTTTTTGTAATTTTAAAGACCATTTTGCAGAGTGGCGCAAAGCTGTTTGGCTCGATCTTTGCATATTTGGAGCACCTTCCATTTTTTGTGCATATTAAAGTGGGTTTCGGCACCGCATGGTAGCAACTGATCGAATACATTGATGGTCACCAAAACCGGCAGATCGAATTGAGCAAGTCCCACTGCAACCGCAAACGCCAGATCCAACAGCTGTTGATTTCTGAGCATTCTGAACATAGTCAAAGATGCATCTGCATCGGCAAAGACATAATCGTAGATTGCTGCTCTCGCCTCTGCGCCCCACAGATCTGCGCCGTATCTCGCCAGCAGCGCGATATGTTTTGAAGAATCCCTTGCTAGACAGAGCGCGCTGTCATGTACATTTACATTATTGTTGTGTACAGTGGCGCCGTTTTCAAGCAACAATTGAACAATCCCAGTGTTTGGTTTCCTGACCGCCTCACAGAGAGCGCTGAGTCTCGAGTGATACAAGGTGTGTCTGTAAGGAGCAACTGCGTTGATACAAGCGGTGTCAATTTGCAACACACGCTTGACCATTGCCAAACTTTGTGATTTGACGGCCATGAGCAAAACATGGTTGGCATTGTCGTTGTGTCCAAACAGATTTAGAATGTCAAACCGACTGGATGCAGAGGTGGCGCGTTTGTTTGCACTGTGTTCCATGATTGAATTGAATGCCTCCATGTTGGCAAAGTGGGCCGCAATGCAGAGAGCGTGTCTTGATCCACTCATACTGGCCTCTTCTTCGTATATGCCGGGAGTTTCCAACAACAGAGTGACGAGATCCTGCAACTTGAATTGTGCAGCATATCCCAGCAGGCTGGTATCGTGGGTTGTTTTTCGCTGCGCAACAGTGTCGAAAAACTCGGCTGCCATACTGCGACCAGCTTCTTCATGTTTGTCAATGATAGTGTTGATGGCGCTGACTATCTCAACCATTTGTGCTGCCGTAAAGGTCACACGTGGGATAAAAGCATTTTTGTTGTTAGTTTGCAATGGGCCACATGTGGTGGTATTTCCAGTGTTGCTCATTGTTGCCCTGTTTACGAGTGTGCAAAAGTATGTGTGGTGGGTGCCTGGGTGGCGGTCAAAAATTTCGTCGGTCTCGCTGGCAATACGAAAGAACGGGCGGGCGGCAGAAAAAAAAACACAGCTGGCGCACAATCGCACATTGAAAAAAAGCCCACAACAATGCTTTCTGCAGAGCGTCACCAAAACGTCATCAACAAGTCTGGCCTCGGTGAAAACGAGCGTGCCGGCTTTGAAAACATTGACCCGCAGAGCCAGGTGCAAAGTGTGCAAGACGATGTCGAGCAAAATGGTCAAGGTTGCAAAAATTGTATTTTTCGCGTGCCACAAACCAATCTCGAAACCTTTTTGGATACGCTGAGCCCGTGCGAACTGACAAAGGTGGCAAAAAAGCAACGCACTCTTGGAGAAGGTGTCGAGGGGGAAGTGGCGCTCTACGCGACCGATCAATTCCGATTTGCTGTCAAGCGCGGGTTGGCGAGCAGCACGAGTCTTGAGCGCGAGGCGCAGTTGCATTGGCGCGTCACGCAGTGTCAACGGCGAACCGGCGTCGATTATGTTGTGCCGCTGCTTGCCGCCTACTATTGTGATGAAACAAACACGCTCGTTACCGTCATGCCGGTGTACAGTCGTGGTACGCTGGAAGACGAACTGGAGCGTGTTCGGGGAAAGCCAGACGCAGACGTTGTGCTCGCTACACGCGAAAAACAAGGTGTCGCCGCACTCGACTGGCTCCGCAAAGAATGCCGCATGGCGCACGGTGACACGCATCTCGGCAATTGGTGTCTGGGCGACGACGACGTCATTCGACTGGCCGATTTCGGTATGGCAATGCTTGCGGAACGCATGCATACGTTCAAACAGTTTGAGATCCGCGCGCAATATGAACTGTTGTCATTTCGCTACGAGGTTGCAACCAACGCCAGCAAGAAACTGCTCGGTGCGGAAATCTACACGTTGGAACAGAAAATCGAGAGTGACCCGAAACTCATGAAAGACGTGACTGGCGCAGACGTGCTGTAGAGAGTAAAGCAGTGGTTTCCATATTTGTTGATCAGAGAATTCAAGCCACACCATTGACAACGTAAAGAGAGTTGCCGAACAAAAAAAATGTCAATCCCAAGCAAACGCCAAAGCGCTGCAAAAAGCCACTTTACGCCACCTCTAGCAGTGCGTCGTGATGCAAAGATAGGTTTACGCCTGCACAATGCCGGTTTCCAAGGTGGTACGCCAACCGGTTGGAATCGGGCGAAACAATTGGCAGAGAGCGATAAAATCTCACTTGAAACGCTCGCCGCCATGCGCGCCTGGTATGCTCGGCACGGACCCGATGCAGCAAACGGTGGCACCAGCTACCCAGGATATCTGAAATGGCTGAAAAACAGTGCGCCGATGAAGCCAAACGGTTCAAATTCCAGCGACTATCGTGGTGCCGTGGCGTGGTTGATTTGGGGTGGCGATGCAGCATACGAATGGCTGAAAACGAACAGCGTGCGTCGAGCACTCGAAGCAGCGTATCCAAAGCGCAAAGTTGCATCAACAGTCAACAATTTAGCACGAAATAAAAGACAACGTTTACTTTGACTCAACCACCCGCCTCTTTGCACACGAAAATCGCGATTGGGGGTCAAAAATTGCAACGGTCACGCTACACACAGACACACATCAATCAATGCACCGTGACAGACTTGGCGAGATTGCGTGGGCGATCGACATCCAATCCGCGCGCAACAGCCCAGTGAAAAGACAAGAGTTGCATAGGAATGATGTTGATTATGCACTGAAGTAGGTCGTGTCCAACGCACGGAAGAACCAGCGCATCGCCGTCGCTAGCGACGCTCTGCGAAGAAATCACAGCTGGTCGACCGGAACGAGCCCGCACCTGCTCGATGGCCGAATTCATTTTTTGTGACACGACACGCTCACTGCAGGCTGCAACTGTGCTATCGATTGCATCGGTCACACGGCAGCTACTGCGAAACGCAATGATGGGAATATCGCTATCTACGAGTGCCAGTGGACCGTGCTTGAGTTCACCGGCGTGACAGCCCTCGGCCAACACATAGCAGAGTTCCTTGATCTTCAGTGCCGCCTCATAGCACGTTGCTTCGTCGGCGCCGCGCGCAATCAGCAAACACCGCTCTTTTCGTTGCCAACCTTTGGCTGTTGCGCGTGCCCACGCATCGCTGACATCGAGTGCCTCTATTACCGCACTCGGCACGCAGGCCAGAGCACGCAATATTTCCTGCCGGTCGTCTGACCGTTGTGTCAGCGCCGCGACGATTAGCGTCAACAGTGCAATTTGGCACGTATACGCTTTTGTAGAGGCAACCCCGATCTCTTCGCCACACCTCAGATGCAGACAACAATCCGACTTGCGCTCGAGGGTGCTGTTTGCGGTATTTACAATTCCGATGCACTGTGCACCGCTCTTTGCGCAGTGCTCCAGAACAGACAGTGTGTCGGCGGTTTCGCCAGACTGCGACATGAAGATGCAAGTGTCGTTGGGCCCGATTGGCATTGCACGGTCGAGCATCGGTGTGGCGCGTTCGACAATCACAGATCGAAGTCCACCGAAATCGTCGAGCGCGCCACAATAGCGTTCAAATAGCGGTCGGACCGCGAGTGCCGAGTGATACGACGTTCCACATCCGACAAACACAAGCCGCTGTGCTCGCCGCAAACGACGCCACTCGTCGGCCGGAATTTGATTGAGTTTCACGGCGCGTTGTACATCTGGCATGCGTTCAGTCGACGATCCACACAGCTTTTCCGACGAACCAAGCAACAAGCGCCCTGCCAAAGTTTTTTGCAGCGCGTTGGGTTGCTCGTGAATCTCTCGCCACATACACATGCCGTCATTTCGATCGACCTTGACGTTGCTCGTATGTTCGTCGGCGACACTCTCAAGACGCTCCAAAACAATGTCGCGCCACCGGTCATGCGATTCCACGTGCACCGTGCAAACTCCGCGCACACTGTCGATGACAGCAATTTCGCCCGCCACCAGGCGCAGAGTATGTGTCGAAAAGTCACGCAGCGCAGCACTGTCGGACGCGTATGTAAAGCAGACGTTTTCACCAATATTCTTGACTTGCGGCGCAGCCATTTTTGCCGCATCGAGGTCGTCGCTGTCGATAGAGTGGCTCGCACAGCGACGAACAGTGTGCGCGATACTCCCGGGACTCAGTGACATCGCGTCGGTCTCACCCGCGCATGCATCATCGCCGCAGTCGCATACCACTCGAAAGCGACTGCGAGCAGCGCGCCGCAAGACTTTTTCGTCAGCGATTTTTGTGTCATTATTGCCGAGCAGTGACACACCGACAATAATCGGCAAGCCGGCGTGGCACAAGACCACTGTGTTACCATCGGCGACGTCACAGTCGTGCAAACTCTGTACCGCGATGGCGTTTGCGCCACGTAGCGTGCGCACCGTGTGACGCACTCGATCCACCAGAGAACGCGTGAGCGGCTGCAGCGCGAGACTTTTCACAATCAATTCCGTGTCGGTATCTGTTTGCAGGCTGTGCGCAGTTCCGTGTCGAGCATCTTCAAACCAGCGACGCAACTCGGCAGCATTTTCGACAACACCGTTGTGCACCAGCGCGTATGCATCTGCAACATGTGGATGTGTATTGTCACTCGTTACTGCTCCGTGCGTTGCCCAACGCGTGTGTGCAATAGAGCACCAAGAACTCGTTTTCTTGAGCATTATGGTTGACCCGCGCAGCGCCTTGCGCAGATTCTTCACCGTGCCAACCACCTTTGTGCAGCCTTTGTCAACGTCTTGCGACGAACGCGCGTGTCCACTTTTAACGCATCTGCGCAACGTGTGCCACGCCACTCCGCATGAATCGTAGCCGCGATACTGCAGTGCAGCCAGGCCGATCAGCACATTTTCAAGGCATTTTGCGTCGCACTGCTGACATGCCTGTCCAAATATACCGCACATTATAGCTTGCAGATATTATGTGTGGTACGTACCCGTTCACCGCTAGTTGTTTGTTGAACGTAAAAAACAACAACTGGTGAGCGTTTGAAAGCTGCTTTTTCCCAAGAAACAGTAAAGTTTAAAAAATGACGTTGTTCCCTGGGAGTTTACTTGGGAAATGAACGGTGGCTCGTTGCAGTCTCGGTCACGCAGTGTGATTTGAGACTAAATAAAATTTTTACGCCAGAAGGCACGCATCAAAGACACGCTGAACACAAAGATGAGCAAAGACGCCGAAACAATATTTCAGACAATCGATATGGATGACATTGTCGGCGGTACAGACCTCGACAAGCTTTCACGCTGCCCCCTTGCGCCCTCTTCGCGCAATCATTCGGTGCAAAACGAGTGTACCGACAATGGTTGTCCATTCTATCACGTCACTAGTGACTGTGTCGAGTTTGTGCGCACCGGTTTGTGTTCAGCGCTCCAAACCGACGACTCGTGTGCACTGCGCCACCGTGACGCGGCGCACAAACGCTTTGCAGAGTGTCTTCCGGTGCGCAAAAGTATCGATCAGCGTATCAAAACGCAGTGGGACATTGTGCAGTCGTTGACAAGTTCCGACGATGTTGACCTGTCGATGCTGTGTCAGGGAGACCATGCCGGCGAGATTCAGGCAGCTTGGCACCGCCTCTGTGAACACGACGGCGGGCTCGACTATAACGGTGTGTTGCGCGAGATGTTGGCGATTCTGCGCATGCGCAAAAACTCTGGTTCGGCCGACAAACAAATAAGCACATCTTCCAGTACGCTGGTTTTGCTCGAACGGCTATTTCGCAAACACCAACTCTACTCGTGGCTGTTGTGCGAACGCTTCGACGACGCAAAGCGACAAGCAGCGGCCGAATCGGCGACAGCGGTCGGCGATGACACACAGACTGTTGCTTCTCGCTTGGTCTGTCGCAATTTTGAGGGCAATGATTGTCCGTGGGCAATTTGTTTGTCAGTCCGACCGGCACATGAGGCACTGGCGGAATTGCACTTGCACGCCGGCAGTTATATTGAGAATTTTGGTCGATTATTGAACAGTGGATTTATTGCTATGTAGATCACACACACACACTGGTCGAAAACGATTTCACTGCGCTAAACAAGTCGATATTGGTCAAACGTATTGCACCGCGGGTTGCGGCAAGACTTGTTGCCCGTAAAATTGTGCGGGCTGTTGCTGTTGTGCAATTTGTTGTTGCTGTTGTGCAAATTGTTGTTGCGGCTGCTGCATAAAATGGTGCGCAGGCGCGTCGAATTGCGAACACTCTGTCGCCCCATCGACGAGATAAAATGCCATTCCAAACAGCAAAATAGTGACAGCGCCCAAAATGATCCCCACGACGTGTCCGCTCTTGGAAAAGTAGGGCGCGTCACCGCCAACATTAGTTGAGAGCAGCGCAATTGCCACAATACCGCAGATCACAGCGACGACGAGCGACAAAATGACACCGCCCAGCTGGTCTGTTTTTCCAGACTCTTCCCGAAGGCCAATCATACGCTGTTGGAAATCGCCGACAAAGTTTGACATGCCCTGCAGACACTTGATGTTTGTGATTTACAGTACCATGTACTAAAAGTTTTTAATCGTTTTAAGCCACAATTCACTAAATACAACAAAGAGAATCACCGTAGTGTTGCTTACGCTCAGACCGGCAGAAATTGCGCGGCGGTACCAACCACATCGCCTTCGCACTCTGATGTGCGCCACATCATGAACAATGACATGAGCCACAGTGGCGCCGCAGCAAACGCAATGGTGTACCAACCACCGTACCAGCTGCCGTCCTCTGAGCGCGGCGAACCTGCTCTAACAAGAAGAATAAATGCCACAATGGTCGCGACTACTGCACCAAATGTGAGAACGGTTGCAAAAATCATATTGCTGCCCTTGCGAAAGCCCTGTTGGCCCTCGGGTGTCATGCCGATCGCAATTGCTTTCAAGTGTGGCGGAAGCGGTGCGCTGGCAGCGAGGTTTGCAAAACTGTCCATTTTCTTTTTTTGTCCGAGGCTGTGCGCAAACGGGTTGGTTGTACTATGCCCTGTTTAATGTAGGTTGATTTTACTGACACATCACACAAAAAAACATGAGTACGAAAACGGCAACACAAAATCGCCCATCACTGCTCGCGCGACGTCAGTATCTTGCAGCATCGCTGCACAAGGCACTGCGCCGTGACAAGACCAAACGGTTCTTTGACCTGTTGACCGAGCACAACATAAATGACTTGACAGACAATAGATTTTTGTTCCGCCAGCACACGTTGCTCATACGCGCAGTTAACAAGGGCAACACTGCGGTTGTTAAATTTCTGCTCGATCGCAATGTCGACATACATGTGGAATGCAATGCAACGCGAGGCCGCAAAACAACGGCATTCAACGTGGCAGTCAGGGCATTTTGCTTTCACAAGCACAAGTGTCGATTTATGTACGCGATATTGCTAATTCACGCCAAAAAAACTGGCGCTCTGGCAAAGGTTCTGCAGCGGTGCGACCTGCTTGCTCTGAGTCGTGCGATTGTGTTGGACAACGATATCGATCAAATCGACCGGCTATTCAACAATCTTGTTGATGAGAAAACAACGACGGCGAGTGATGATGGCGGTACAACAACTCTGCACAAGAGAATCGCTCTGCTAAAGTCGTTTCAACGTTTGCTGCCAACAACGGAAGCATTGGTCGACGACAAAGAAAATGGAATGGCGGTGCAAAAGAGCAGAGATGTTGGTGACTTTGGGGGTGTATTGAGCGAAACACTCCTTAATTGGGCACTCTGGGCTGGACACGAATCGTTCTTCCGTGCAGTTTTTCCTAGCCTAGATGAGCCGACGCAGCAGTACATTCGGCAACGTCGCCATAACAACTCTTTGCGTGCAAAATATATGCTACGCAATGGAGCGCATTGTCCGAGCGCAAGAGCGATTGCTACCGAATTGATACCGCAGCTTTGCACAATGGGAATGCTATTCGACGGATCTACACTGCTGGCAGCAATCCATAGTCAAAATCTGGTGGTCATTCGTGCACTACTAACAACCTTTATGCGCGACTTTTATTTTATACGCACGTACGGAACATGCGAGCAGCAATTGGACTCTCTCAGAGCAAATCCGATCAATAGTGATGCAGTAATCGATCTATTATTGCAATATCGTGTGATTGCACAACGCTCACGTATTTGGCACTGGCTTTACCAAGATCGCGTGCCCGCACTGGAAAAGGCGCTGCAGCACGGGTGTTTTCAGTTGGCGTCGCATATTTTGCTGGGGCTACCAAAACAGACTGGCTCCAACGTGGGGCTCGTAAACAACAATCGATGGCCGAGTTTACCACAGCAACAGACACGGCGATTCACAACGCTATGTGGTCAAGCTGCAGTCACTGGGCTATGCGATGCGACTGACCTGCCTGCCAACGCAGTGTTGGCGATTGCGCAACATTTCGCTTTATCGCAGTTGGATCGCACAACCATGTGGGATACGTTTGCGAAGCGACAAAAGACATTGCAGCGTACCGTCAAATCAGATTTATAGGAGAAAAATGAATATTGATAGACTGCTTTTTGTTTTAATTACATTCTGCACATAGATGCCACACGGCTCGGACAGAGATCTCCAAAATCGCCCAAAATCATAGAAATGGCGTTTGCCTACGCACACATCGAAACGTCACGGAAAATGTATAGGTATTAAACGTCGGGCAACACAAGAGCGCAATGGATCTCTGTTTATCCAATGGGCCCGCTGCTCCCAAGTAGTCTGCCGAATCGATGGTCGTGTTTGTTGCCCTGTGGTTTCCCTTGAGTGACATGTGTGTAATCTCAAAGATCTCTTGGTCTTCCACAACGCAAACATCGTCTGCCCACACTAATCGAGGACGTTCGGTGATCTGCAGATGCAAAACGTTTTTTTTGCTGGTCTTTTGCATTGATGCGATCAGAACAACCTCTTTGATTACAGATTGATTCACCGGAATGAGGCAAATAGACTGGTCATTGAAATCAAAGTGCGTAGGTGGTACACTGGTGGCGTGCGATGGTTGGGCGATGCGCTTCCGCTTGCGCGTGACACCGCGCGAAGATCGAAGATCGCAGCTGTTTGATTGCTTGCCATGTGCGCTGTTCACAGGAATGCAAAATTGTGCATGTACATCAAACTCAACGCCTTTGGTCACTGGCAGTGCGCAACCGCCCAATTGACGTTGTATAAATTCGTCGCGATATTTTGCCTTGGAAATGTGCAGCGTTGCATACAACTCGAGCGCACCTTTGCATGTATCGTACATCATGCTGACATTGTTGCGTACGCTCATTGAGCAGAGAGTCTTGCAAATGTAGTTGTAAAAACGAAACGGGTTTGTCGAGAACATATGTACAAATAGAGTCTCTTTGTCTTTGAAAAGCTGCATAAAGAGAGCAGCGCTTGCTGCAGAGCAGTTGTTCATAATGTGATCAAACATAATTTTGGCGCGCGCGGCCATATCATCGGGCGGTGAAATATCGTGTCGGTTGTTGAGAATAGATCGGACGAGTTTGTTGCTTGCACTGCTGTTGCTTTGTTGTGGCGACGCGATGCCATCCTCATAGGTAGAATCACAGCTAACAGCGACAGCTACTGCTCCGGACATTGTCAACTATGGGCGTATGTTCAATAGTCTTTGTTTGTGTATGTTATCTTTTGTTGCCAATTGAACAACACTCGGTTTGTTTTTTGTGGATGTGAAATGTCAAAACAAAAAAAACAAATCATCATCACAGTGTCTCAAAAAAAAAACGAAAAGCGCGGGTTGGCTGCTCGATGGATTGATCGGTCAAAACCATTTTTGGTGACTTTGTGTGTCAGCAAAAGCAAAAAAAAAGAAATTGGCACACATCGCCACCTCTTGCAGACACTCGGCAACAATGTCGGCGTGCAAAAGAGAAGTTTGTATTGCACAGATGCCAAGCGGCACGCAAATGGCTCGCTCAAGTATTCCATTTGCTTGTAGAAAACATTGTGGCTGGGTCCCCGCTACAAATGTACAAAGCAACGGTGGCGACTGCAGCTGTGGTGACGACCAAGGCGACGATGGCACATTGGCAGCATCAATAGTCGGTATTTGTGGCGGATCCAATGATATTTTCATGCGCACAAGCATCAATATGTTAGTTCGGGCTCGAAAACTGCCCAAAATCAACGTTTTACTTTGCGGTCCCGTCAAAACGATCGATAGTACGATTGTGCGCACTTTGAATGCTCCGTGCGTCGGCGCCGCCGGTTCCAAGACGGCACGCAAATCAATTATTGGAAAGAATGACTGTCTTCAACCACCGTGTATTGTGCATGAATCAATTGTATCTCCGGAAAAGAAGACAACTGTGTTCTTTCGGCACCAAACAAATATGCCAAGCGAGGCACAGTGGCGCGGATTACAACCCGATATAATAGCAATTGGTGCACATTGCTTTACACAGCGCTGGTGTGCAAAAAACCTCACAGATAGTCACAGCTGGCCGGAAGATCTTTCCGAAAATGCCGATGGAGACTTTGCAGCCGAGTTTTCGCCGCCGCAGCCCGATATGTACGATGCAGATCAAGAAAGCGACGACGGAGATGATAGCAGCAGTAACAACAGCAATAATGTCCCAGCGGCTGCCCAAACAAAAAGAACAACATTACCGACAAAGCGAAAAAGGCGGCCGACGACACGTTCTCAGACGCCACCTTCGGCACGAGCGCGCCCCACATTGCATCGCACTGAACTGTTTAGGCGACTGATGTTGGCACACTGTGCCAAACTGATCGCAAAGCATCGTCCAAAGATGGTGCTGATTCAGTGCATCGAAGCGCAATCAAAACAGCCGCTGAGAAATACTCGTGGTCGGCAGGCCTGGCAACGCATGTTGAACCTATTTATTGCGTTTGGAAACGAGTGTGGCTATCGAATCACACCGTTTGGATTGGAAATGTATCCGGAAGAAGAGGACGACGACGCCCCGGCGTCACGTGCCGCCTCCAGAACAACCGATCTTGCGAATGCGGTTGTCAAAGAAACCAGCGACCCGGGCACCAGTTGCAACGCCATATTAATGGAGCGCATTGACAACGGGTACACTGCAACGAGCGATGTGTACAAATCAACGATCTTGGAGGACGAGCGTGCGGAAGAGGTTTGCGCAGCGGCACGCTGGTTATTTCCGAAAGCCAAGACGGACGCTGCGACAGACAAGCCCCTACGTGCCAAGACAGTCAAAGCAGCAAAGACAACCAAAGCTGACGCCACCGCAGAAAATAGAGCCAAAGCCGCCACCACGTTTGACGCATACAATTCAAACACTGTATTGATACCGTCTCTGGCTGCGAGTCGCTCCATTGACGGCAAAATTGGGCTGACAACATCGTCCAACATGGGCTCTATGGCAGAAAAAGAATCACAACCAAAGCGACGCAAAAAGAGCGCAACAAAACCCTGCCAAGTATACTTCCCGCACGCCTATGCAGTTGCGGCGGCACACTATGTGGTGGCACAGGCTGTCGCATCAAAGGAGGAATGAAAGACATTCAATTTTTATAGAGTTGTGCAACAGAGGTGCTCAAGCAGAATAACACGTCGATGGTGATGAAGAAAAAATGGACCTTGGTCCACGTAGACGACGGCATTGGGCGGATCGAGTGACAACACTGTGCCAGTTCGCCCGGCGTACCAAGGCGCCGTAATTGTGACGTTGCTTCCGACGCGAATTGGCATATCGACCACACAATTTTTCAGTCAACGTTGGTTGCGATGTGATGCAATATTTTTTACGTTCTCCTGCGCTCACTGCGCTCACTGCGCTCACTGCGCTCACTGCCGGCTCTGACGCGACACAGCAAGACGTGCTTTGTGCACAGCGAGCAGCTTGGCGACGTGCGGCTGGTAATTGCTCACCTGTCTCATTTCATAGTTGTCGCTCGCCGGATTGAAGCGCACCAGGTACATTGCCTCGATGCGATGGTTGGTGTTGCGTTCTATAACGTGTTTGTAGAGATTCAACTGCATCGAATACTTGTAAAACGATGCGTCGGGAAAGCACTCTAGCGGCTCGGCGGCGGTTTCCCCTGTGAAACTTTTCATCTTGAACGGTTTGCAGCGCTTCCAATCAAAGAGTGTGAGTTTCGGAAGGCGACCTTCCCTGGCGGCGGCCTCTTTCTCTGCGGTTCGCACAAACACGCCATCAACACTGCCGGCAAAATCATACTCTAGATCGTAGACTCGCAGTTCAGTGAGCACCGGCTCGTAGTTGCCGCGCATGATTTCCTCGTGAAATGTCTTAAACTGCCACCACGGTTTGTCCTTCATACAATCGGGAATGCGATCTTCATAGTCGTTGTAGAAGAGTTCGATAAAATAGTGCAGCATTGTGCCGAGAAGATTGGCAGCGAGCCAGTGCCGCTTAATCTCGTCGGCTGTCATACCGTTGTACTCGTAGTCGGCCTTGTGATAGTTGCGCGATCGAAGGATCTTTGAGATCGCGTCGTTGGCGTCAAATGGCGAAAAACAGCTTCCGGCGACCTTGGTCGCAGACGCAGAGAAGAGATGCCTTTTCCAACCACTCTTCACTTCGTCGGGCGCATTTTGCGACACCGATAGCGGCTGAATCTTGCAAAGATTCGGGTTTTCAGAAAACACGCGGTCGTGTGACTCGGCAGACAGCCAATATTGGTGCGGGCCTTCGAGAAACGTAATTCCAGTGAACATTTCGTCGCCGTGCTCTGCGATAAACTCGTCGAGCCTAGTGCGCGGATTTATGTCAACCAAAAACTGCGGAATGTCGCACAGTGAGTGCACCTGGGCATCAGAAGCATATTTGGCTGGCAATGCGTTGAGGTTGGGCAACTTTCCGTGAATCGGATCGACGATAAATTGCTCCACTGCGTCGACAACCGCGTCCGCAGGGCCTGTCACTTGCTCTGCCGCTGCTGGTGCGCGAACAGCCTTTGTCACAGTGGGCGGCGATGTCCCGTCGCTGCTTGGTGTGCGCGTGTACAATGTGAAACCGCGCGGCAGAGCCGTCGGATCGACGCTGGCATGTTGTGGGCGTGGCCTTTTGCTGCCAGACGCCGCTTCCGAAAATCTACGTTTTGTTTGCGCAGACTTACCTTTTTTCAACGAGTCACACAGACGAGCCAGATTCAAACTCATAGCTTTTATTGTTGGAAAGGGTTGTTCAACTTTGTGTTTTTATTTGCGTAGCCAAGGACTAAATCGCTGAGAATTGTTTGCAAAGGTCCCAATAGCGCTCCTGCGATGCGCCGTAGACTCGCACATTGTGGCTCCCGGTGGGCGTTCCAACAGTTAAAGGTGTGGACGTATCGCCGCTTGTACATTGCACAGATTGACACGCCATTTCAGGGTTTTGGTTTGGCTCTTTGTAGCGCAATAGTACTGCAGCACAGTTTGCCTTCTTGATTGCCTCGACGGTGAGCATCTGTGTGCGATGATGGAGCGCCACGTCGGTGCAGGCTGCGAGTTTCTGACACAACTCGTTGGCTTGCTGCCAATCGTCGACACGCACAGCAATCTCGTCGCTTCCCCACGTGATACGATTTTCCATGCCGGCGATTTGCTTGCACACTGAATCAACGTGCACCAAAAGATCGGTGTTGAGTGCCGCCCAAATGTGCTCAAGGTCGGACAGAACGCTCAGGAATACGACTCGCATCTTCTTTGATTTGTAAAAGCACGCGGGAACATCGTGCAGTGGACCAAGACTGGAAATGTGTTTTTCTCGACTCTCAGAGGTTTGGTCATAGCAGGGAACACAAGCGCGCAACCACTGCTCCCATGAAGCTTGGGCAAGCGCGTCCCTCATTGCCGCCGTTTCCTCAGTGAAACCCAAGCGTCTTGGTCTTTCGGCGTCGTCCAGCTGCGACAGCATGCTCATGTGACGCAACGCGCAAAAATTGGCGGCACGAATGTCAAACACAACGAACCGCTGACCGACTTGTTTGTTGGAAAAGCGCATTGGACGTCGAGGCCCCATGGAAGCGTTGTGTTTTTTGAGCGCATCGACGTCAATCGTGTTGTACCACACAAATTGGTCGAGCAGCGCGCCTCTGACTGTGGCGAGAGACTTGTAGACAAATCGACGTACAGATTTCTCTTCCGTGTGCCGAAGAAAGTCGACAAGCGCACAAAAATCGGCCCACTTGTTGTCGCTGGGCCATTTCAAACGCTCCATGAGCGCTTCGGGGCTGGCGAAACGCTTCTCGCGGATGTCGAGAATATCGTAGAAATACTTTTGTCCGCGATAGCGCTCTGGATCGTAAATATCTTCTCTCTGCCGCTCGTCGGTTGGGCCAGATTTGTCGTCGCTCATTTTTTTTCTCGCTGCGAAATTGTTGTCACAACCCCCCAACAACCATTCCAAAAAAAACAGGCAACGATGAACACGGCAGGCGACTCATCATCTACACGAAACAGCTTCCACGTGATTGTAGCGTACGATATGAATCGAGCGATCGGAAAGGCCGGCGACTTGCCGTGGGCGGGCGATTCCGCAGAGGCGCGAGCCGACATGGCTCACTTTAGAGGGCTGACAACGCGACAACGCGGGTCGATTGTTATTATGGGTCGAAAGACCTACGAATCGTTGCCGGCGGCGGCGTTGCCGCTCTCTAATCGCGGCACCATTGTACTTTCGCGCGACGCAGAGTGGCGTGCCGAGTTTGACGCCGAGCACGACCCCGACACCGAGCACACTGCCGAGTCACTGGATGATGCGCTGACAGTTGGCGATGACGACCTGCCACACTTTGTTGTCGGGGGCGAACAACTCTACGCAGAGGCAGTTCGTCACCCCAAATGCGAGGGAGTCTATGCGACGCGTATGTTGCAGACGTTTGATGGTGTCGATACACACTTTGTTGCGCTTCCGGCGTCACTCTATGAGCGGCAAAACGATCTTCCGCAAGGCGTTGAACAGTTTGACGCCAACTAGGCCTG
>Ga0193965_1000346_pt1 | contig 15321 bp, 12 predicted proteins | sample FB_8_MG_FD_140330 | JGI IMG/M metagenome (GOLD analysis project Ga0193965, IMG submission 140330) | Microbial mat bacterial communities from the Broadkill River, Lewes, Delaware, United States - FB_8_MG | ecosystem: Environmental > Aquatic > Freshwater > River > Microbial mats | place: USA... | reverse complement strand
TAGTTTGATGCGGTATCTATTAGGTTAATTCCATTTCTTATAGCTTCTTTTACAGCTTCTATATAATGGAAAACATAGTTTTCTTCCTTATAAGGCTCTTTGTTAAAAGTTCCAAGACCAAGTTTTGAAAATATAAGGTCGTTATGTTTTATATAAAAGTCTTTATAGTTAGAAAACTTTTTAGCAAAATTATACGTATCTTCAAATGTTGCGAAACTCATTATGCTTTTTTACCTTCAACTTTTTTTGCATATAAAGCTATACTTGTAACATAAGCCAATAATACAATAGTAGTTAATAAATAATTTTCCATAATGAATCTCCATAAATTTTAGTATACAAAATTGTATGCATATATTGTTCCTTGAAGATAAACAAGCTCATAAATAAAATAAAAGATACATTTTTGTCATAAATATACTACTTAAAAATACAAAAAAACAATTAACATTATTTTAACACTCTTCATGTAGTATAACTTTTTCAAATAAAATAAGAAGGATATATATGAGTATGATGACAAAAGTGATTGGTACAACACTAATTGCAACAAGTTTATTATTAAGTGGCTGTGGAAGCAGTGATAGTGATGATTCTAAAGAGAGTTCAGCAAAAAAAAGTGTTTCTCTAAATTTTGATGCTGTTGTAGGGGATCAAGGAAGTGTAGTTTGTTCAGAAAACAATGTAACTAAAGTTTATCAAAACCTTGGCAGTACAGGTGCAAATGGTTCTATAGCTGATTTTAGATTTTTTATATCAGAAGTAAAACTTAAAATGAAAGATGGAACTATACAAGAGATTGCACTTGAAAATAATGCAAACCAATACTATGATGAAAGCAATGGTTCTATTGCTATTTTAGACTTTGAAGACAATACAGGAGAATGTATAAACAGAGGAAATGATGCTGAAACTTACAAAACTATCATTGGTGAAATATCTTCAGATTCAGATATAGCTGGTGTAGAGTTTACAATCGGTGTTCCTATTGCACTTAACCATATTGAATTCCCAGAAATTTCAGCACTTACAAAAGCTAAAATGAATTGGTCATGGGCGGCTGGTAGAAAATTTACTAAGTTTGAAGTTAACCCAAGTGATGAACTAAACTCTACAGGTGATATTTTTAACTTTCACCTTGGCTCAACTGGATGTGTAGATAATGATGCGGACGGATATACAGATGAGTGTGCTCAACCAAATCGTGTAACTATATCATTTGATGAGTTTGATCCAGAGACTCAAAAAATAGTTATTGACTATGCAGAACTTTTGACTTATGTAAATATAGCTCAAGATCAAGGTGGTGCAAAAGGATGTATGAGTAAGCTTGATGATCCAGAGTGTATGTCAACAGATGGAAAAATGTTTAATGCTATAGGTCTTGATGATGCTAGCCAAAATGGTGCATGTTTAAATGGTGACTGTACAATGTCTCAAAGAATATTTAGCGTTAAATCAAAATAGTATATGAAAAACAACTTTAAATCTTTAGGTTTAATACTTTTAAGCTCTATATTATTTATAGCTTGTGATAGTACAACAACTGTCACAGACACTTCATCCCAATCAAATGAATTTGATTGGGATCTTCCTAATGGTATCTATGCACCTAGAGTTCCCGACAATAACCCCATAACAGATGAAAAAGTTGAACTTGGAAGATTTTTGTTCTACGACACTAGATTAAGTGCAAACCAAACACAATCTTGTTCATCATGTCACCTTCAAAAGTTTGCATTTGCTGATCACAACAGTGTAGGTATAGGTTCAACCGGTGAACATAGTTTAAGAAACCCTAATAGCTTAACTAATACAGGGTACTACACATCTTATAGTTGGGCTAATCCAGCACTTGGAACACTAGAAAGGTTTATTATACTTCCTATTACTGGTGATGATCCTATAGAGATGGGAGTTATACCAGAAGTAGAAAATGAAGTTCTTCAAAGATTTGAAAACAATGATACTTATCAGTTAATGTTTAGAGATGCTTTTCCAGATGTGGATAATCCTTTTACTTTAGAGTATATAGTTAAGGCGCTCGCTTCATTCAACCGTACACTTAACTCTTTTAACTCTACTTATGATCAATATTTACGCGGTGACACTACAGCACTGAGTGAATCACAAAAAAGAGGTATGGCTATATTTATGGATGAGAGAGGTGAATGTTTTCACTGCCATGAAGGTATAAACTTTAGTGACTCTACTGCAAATGAGAAAAGTTACTATGTCAATCAGTTTTTTCATAATATAGGACTTTACAACATAAATGCTGATGGCTCTTATACAGATCAAAACCAAGGGTTATACGAAACAACTATGAACGCTTATGACAAAGGTAAATTTAAAGCACCAACACTTAGAAATATTGCACTAACAGCTCCATATATGCATGATGGTTCAATGAAAACACTTGAAGAAGTTATAGAACTCCATAGTAACGGTGGTAGAAATATCATAAGTGGAGATAATAAAGGTGATGGTACTCAAAACCCGTATAAAAGTGATTTTATAACACCAAAAAATTTTACAGATCAAGAAAAAGCCGATCTTTTAGCATTTTTAGAGTCTCTTACTGACAATGAATTTATAACTAACCCAAAAATATCCAACCCTTTTAAGGAAACCAAATGATACGTCTTTTTATATTACTAATTTTTAATATATACATTTATGCTCATTCTGGTTTACATATGAAAGAAGAAGCCAATGAAACTATCTCTTATGGTATTTATGGGGATTTTGAATATAGAGATAAAGACTTATTTCCAAGAGGTATTGAGGGAAGTGCAGGATATGAAAACCATGGTAGTACAAAAGATTTTCAAATAAATCATATAGGTGCTTTTGTAAACGGCAGATATATAGACAACTTTGTTTATTCTATTGAATTTAACCGTCATGTAGGTGTAGAAAACACATTTGATAGCTATTTGGAAAAAGCATATATAGGATATGATCAAAATGATTTTAGATTAATACTAGGAAGAAATTATAATAATATCTCATTTGTAAGTGAAAAAGCATGGGGTTATGGTTTTGCAAAAATGCCCCTAGCTATTGATTCATTTTTTGATGGGACGTATATATCAGATGGAATTTTTTTAGATTATAGTTTTATGGGTTTTACATCGTATATAGACATAACAAAAGACAAGTACACTCAAACACTTAGAAAAACTTTTAAGCTAAGTTATGATATCAATAATATCAAACTTATAAGCTACATACAGACTAGAGAAACTTCTAAAATTATGGTTGACTATGCATCTAGTGAACATTCACACTCTCATGGAAGCACAGATAAATGTACAAATCTAGACACAACTCAAAGATGCTTTGAGAGAGAAAATAAGGTATTTGGTATTGGTATTGATACAAAACTAGATATTATAGATATTCAAAGTGAGTACATATACCTTGATACAAAAGGATATATTTCAAATAACAACTATAAGATAGAAAGTGATAATCAAATACAGACATTTTATATTCAAGCTCTATCAAACTATAAAGATATTATTTTTGGCTTAAGAAGTGAATGGTTTAGCTTTTCAAACGACTATCAGGGTGGAGGTGCCTTAGAAGTAACAGAACCTATGGTAACTAGCGAAGCAAATAGTATTCAAAATTTACAAACGATTTTAACTGGATACAAATTTAATAGATACAACCGACTTATAATTCAAGCAGAGCATTCTAAAGGTAACTGGGCAGGAAGATTAAACTACTCTTTAAACTTTTCATCTGCATACTGATTAACTATAACTTATTTGCCATGCAACAAATGTATGGCTTATTTGTATACAAACACTAAAATTTGACTCTTACATACTCCAACAATACAATAGTTACTAAATGAAACGTTTTTAAATTTTCACAATGAATTATTTTAATTAAATATTGTTATTGGAACAATATATGAATCCCTATTAATAATGTATAGCAGATAAAAAGGGGAGATTATACACAATGTCAAACTTGGATAAAATAAATAGGTATATGCCTACAGTCTTAGAATATAAGAATTTTTTACTTCAATTATCTAATGACTGGAATACTCTTGATCGACTTGCCCGTATTAATAATACTGGGATTAGTATTGCTCAAACACGTGAGGCTTTTAGTAAACTCAGTGAATCTTTGCTAGAAAATCTTGTAAATGAAACTTACAATAAAGTTTCTCAAGAGATGAGTTCAAAATCACAAGTTATAGTTGATATAGTGATCAGAAACCTTTTTGAAAGAACTGCTGATATTGGGTTTTTAGCTACAGATGAAGATATTAGAGCTTTTTTAAAAACAAGAGTTTCTTATATAGAATCTAAAAAAACTCAAAACACTGAGCTGAGTGATAATCTACTTAAAAAATATCAAAAAGACAAAGAAAAACTTAGAAAAAGATTTTTTGAGTATGTAGCAAAATACTCTGTATACTATGATATTATACTTCTCTCTCCTGAGGGAAAAGTTCTAGCAAAAATGAACAACGACAATAATGTGACTCAATCTAACGATCCTTTAATTAAAGAATCTTTAGAAACTAAAGATGACTATGTTGAGACCTATAGATATACTGACCTGCAACCAAACAATAAAAAATCTTTAGTTTATTCGTACAAAGTTACAAACTCAAATGATGATGATACACCAATAGGTGTGCTAGCTTTGTTTTTTAAGTTTGAAGATGAACTTGAAGGTGTTTTTAAACATTTAATTGATGAGAAAGACTGGATGGTTTTAACACTTTTAGATAAAGATGGATATGTTATTTCTAGTAGTGATCATCACCAGATTCCTTTGGATACTAAGTTAGAAACTACTTTAGACAAAGATGAAAATATAGTTCGTTTTGCAGGTAGAGAATACTTAGCAAAAACATCTCCCACAAAGGGTTATGAAGGATTTTTTGGTCTAGGTTGGTATGGACACGTTATGATCCCTATAGAGTATGCTTTTGAAGAAGCAAAAAGTTTAGCTCTTAATTCTATGGAAAATGAATTTTTAGAGAACGTGATCAACACTTCGAACCTCTTTAGTGATGAAGTAAAATTTATACCTAATCGTGCAGAAAAAATCCAAAGAGAACTTGACAGGACTGTAAACAACGGAAAGCTGATCGATGAAACAGGTACTACTGGTATGGTTTTAGGTGAAATATCTAGTGCTGGTTCAAAAACAAAAGATATTTTTGAAGACTCTATTAAAAATCTAAATGAAACTGTGATCTCATCTTTTTTAGCTGATGTAGAATTCAGTGCAAAACTTGCAATAGACATAATGGATAGAAATCTTTATGAGAGAGCTAACGATTGTAGATGGTGGGCTTTAGCTGGTGACTTTAGAAAAATATTGGCAAAAAATAAAATAGATGATAATGATAAACAAAAACTAGAAGATATTCTCTCATATATTAACAATCTCTATACTGTTTATACAAACCTTTTCATCTATGATAAAAATGGGGAAATATTAGCGATCTCTATGCCTAAAGGTGAGAGAGAAAATGAACCTATACAATTTTTAAATAAAGAAAAGTGGATATCTAAAACAATCAAAGATAAGTGGGTCGAAGAAACTCTAAAAATAGTTGACTCTCAACAATATACAGTTTCAAGTTTTTCTCAAACAAACCTTTATGAAGATGGAGGACATACATACATATACAATGCATCTATAAGAGATATAGATGAATCAAATAAGTCTATAGGTGGGATTGGTATAATTTTTGACTCTACACCTCAATTTTATGCGATGCTTGATGATGCCCTACCTAAAGATGAAAATAATGAAACAAAAAATGGCGCTATAGGTTTTTTTGTACAAAAAGATAAAACTATAATTTCATCCACAGATAAATCCTTTAGTATTGGTACTAAACTCAATATTGATAATAAATTTTTTGAACTCAACCAAGGTGAATCAATTTCTGACATAATTAGCTTTAATGATTATAACTATGCTATAGGTGCATCTTGTTCAGAAGGCTATCGTGAATATAAGAGTGAACAAGATACATATAAAAATGATGTAATATCAATCATTTTAAATCCTATTGGAAAAGCACAACAGAGCAAAGTAGATGATCATTATCATAAGCCTGAAAAATTATTATTGACAATTCCACAAGATATTTTAGCAAGCGCTCCAAGTACAAAGATAATAACTTTTTATCTTGATGGTCATTGGTTTGGTCTTAAAGCGCAGGATTGTGAATGTACAGTTGGGCTTGATGGTTTAACACCAGTTTTAGCAAAAGAGAAAAACTTTGTATATGGTTTTAAAACATATAAAAATGAAACAGTATATGTAATAAATATGACTCATGACTTGCAGCCATCAATGGACGATGTACATAGTGATTCAGATATCATCATAGTAAAAATAGATGATAATCCTTATATAAAATATGTTGGTATTTTAACTGAACAAATTGGTGAGATTAAAAACTTTCCAGATTCTATGATAGACTCACTAAAATCCATAATATCAAATACGGATCTTTTCAGTACTGCTATTATAAGAAATCCAGAAGATGAAAAAAGTGAAATGATAACTCTAATTGATCAAAACAAAATAGCAAGACGTCTAATAGACCCTGAAAAAAGATAGTCTTTACTTAATAAAAAGATATCTTTTTTTCACTAAGAATTATTTTTATGTTTTTCTACATTTGCTTTTACTTTTTTTAGTAAAGGCATTTTATCTATACTTGTATTTCTCATTCTACATGTATCTTTAAAATCTGTTTCTACACAAACTGTTTCAAAATATCCGCAATAGGAACCATGTTGACAAAAAAAATTACTTTGAGTACTTTTTCCCATAATTATCCTTTTTTATATAAATTTATTAAGTACGAAAAGTCTCTAATTTTGTATGAAGACTATCTGTCATAGAGTTCAAATGTTCTGCTGCTGATGCAATCTCTTCAACATTTCTGGCATTGTTTGATGATATCTCATTTATTTGTGAAACTTGAGATACTATAGAGTCAACATTATTTCCTGTTTTTTCAAAATCAGCTACTGTTTTATCACTAGCATGTACAGCTTCATTTACAAGTTCAACTGTTGAGTTTATTTTATCTTCAACATTTTGAGCTACATTTGCAAGTTCTTGGATCTCATCTGAGTTGTTTATCATTTGAGTTGATGCATCTCCAATTGACTGAACTACAACATTGATCGTAGCATTGATCTCTGATAGCGTTTTTTGAGTACGCTCAGCCAGTTTTCTTACCTCATCTGCAACCACGGCAAAACCACGACCATGTTCACCTGCACGAGCAGCTTCTATTGCTGCATTTAATGCAAGTAGGTTTGTCTGATCAGCAATATCAGAGATAATAGTAAGAACAGTTTTAACCTCATCTGCATCTTTAGATAGTGTCTCCATACTGTGAGACATCTCAACTTCAACTTGAGCTGTCTCTTGAACTTTTGATGTAAGAGAGATTATGTCATCTCTTGCACTTTGAAGATTTTCATTTGCTTTGATGATGTCTTGTTTACTCTCTTGAGCATCTTTTACAGAAGTTGTTATTTCTGCTTGAACATCTTTAGCTTGTTCAGATGCTTCATTTACTACAGATACTGAGTTTTCAACATTTTTACCCACACTAAGTGATGTAGATGACAACTCATGAGAAATAGAAGCGTTTTCATGACTTGATTCTTTTACTGAGTTTATAGTTTGTTGAACTTTTTCTATAAACAAGTTGATGTAAGATGATACTATAGCTATTTCATCTTTACCTTTAACTTCTAAACGTTTAGTCAGATCACCCTCACCCTCTGAAAGATCTTTAGTAAGGTTTTCAAGTAAACTTAACGGTTGAATTAAAGCTTTTCCAACAAGTATAATACTAAGAACTAAAATAAATAATGTTATAACAATCCCAACTGTAATAGATGTTGCTTTAATACTCTCGTTCATATCTGCTACCATAGGGCCTATACTATCTTGATCTTTTTTAATTGAGAGTTTAATATCATCTGCTAACTTAGCTATATTTGGTCCTATAACTTTTAATTTGCTATTAATAATACCGTTTCTCTTACGAGTAAGTTCAGCTATCTCAGACACACCTTTTTTATAAAGTTCTACAAGCTTAATTGTTTGAGATATCTGTTCTCTTCTTTTTTTATTACTAAGACCTTTTTTCGTTTCTTGAAGGTGCTTTGATAGTTTTGAAAACTCTTCGTTGACCCTTTTTATATCACTTTCTGAACTAGAATCTAAATATTTTACCACATAAAGTCTAGCTAATAGTAATATTCTTATATCTCTTGCCGCATCAAGAGATGAACTTTTATCACCATCGCTAGAAGCAGTTTTCATAACAGATGTTAAAAGATTAACTATCTGCCCCACATTTTTAACAAGATTATCATCATGGATAGCTTTGATTTTTGCAAATAAATCAACTACTTTGTAAAAATTATCTTTATACTCAGCTAAGTTCTTATCTATCTGTTTCACTTTTGGAGCACGTGATGGCTTTTGAATCTCTTTTTTAGCTTTTTCTATAATCTTATGAGTTTTTTTATAATAACTATCAAAATTTTCAATACTCTTTTTATTTTGATTTTCTAAAAATCCCATTACACTCATTCTGATCATAAGCATTTCAGACTGTACCTGTCCTGCTAATAAAGAATCTCTAGCCATCTCTCTGTAACTACTAAAACCATCAGATGTTTTTCCAACACCATTAACAGTAAAGATTGTCATACCAGCTATTAACACAACTATAGTCATAAAAGACCATATAAACTTTGCCTTTATACTCATCTCTGTTCCTTTAATATAGTATAATAAGCTTATAATAATTAAGCTTAATTTTTTCTCAACATTATAAATTGTTTCATTAAATATTGTTATTAAAAAGCAAGTTATTTCCTTTACTTATATAATAATACTAAATTTATCTTCATGTTTATAAGATCTACTAAGAAATATTTATTTAACTAAGATATTAATATATTCAAATTAGATGCCCAACAGTATAAATAATACTGCTGATGACAAAAAGAAAGTTTTAAACTAAATTATTATGCTTTATTTTTTAACATACGATTCTTGTATGCTTTAAGTATAAGCATAACACCTATAATACCAGCTATAAATGATGCAAAAAAGATTCCTATTTTAACAGCGGCTATTGTAGCTTCGTCTAAAAATGCGAGTTGTGTTATAAATATACTCATCGTAAATCCTATACCACCTAAGAAACCAACCGCTATGATCTCATCCCATCCTAGTTCATTAGGTTTACTAATAATTTTAAACTTATCTACTAAGTACGTTAACCCAAAGATCCCTATTGGTTTACCTAATACAAGTCCTAAAACAACACCTATAACAATTGTGATGTTTTGTGAAACAGCTGAGAAGTCAAGTATCACTCCTGCATTTGAAAAAGCAAAAAGAGGCATAATAAAAAAAGCTGAAAAACCATGAAGCTGATGTTCAAGTTTAACTAAAGGGTTTTGTACTTTATCATAGTTATAAGCGATATCTTCTAGTGCATCAATTTGGTGATGATTTAATATCGGTATTTCATCTATATTTTTTTCAAACTCCTTTACAGATTCATTTGTGGAATCTATAAACTCTTGTTCATCAACTTTTGAAGTTATAGGAATTGCAAAAGCTAAAAGTACACCAGCTATAGTTGCATGTATACCGATCGAGTGTATGAAAATCCAAAGTGCAATACCCAAAAGCAAATAAGGCATAAGCATAGTTACCTTTTTAGCATTTAAGATCCAGATAAGGGCATATACTAAACTTGCATGTAAAAAATACTCAGCATGGATCTCGCTTGTGTAAACCGTTGCTACAACTATTACAGCACCAAGGTCATCCACAACTGCAAGTGCAACTAAAAACAGCTTTAAAGCTGGATTTACCTTCTTGCCAAGAAGCATCAATATACCTAAAGCGAATGCTATGTCTGTTGCCATCGGAACTCCAAAACCTTTTGGATCATCTACGTTAAAGGCAACATAAATTAATGCAGGGACTATCATACCTCCAATAGCAGCTATTAAAGGGAAACTAGCTTTTTTTACTGATGATAACTCACCAATAATCAGCTCTCTTTTTATCTCAAGTCCAACCATTAAAAAAAACAAAGCCATTAAGCCATCGTTTATCCAATGCATTAAACTCATAGAGATAGTATGTTCACCTATAGTAACACCAAGTGCCATGTTCCAAAGTGCAAAGTAACTTTCACTTAGTGCTGAGTTAGCAACCATAACAGCAGCTAATGTTGCCATAAACAACAAAACACCACTAAATGATTCATCCTTTATAAATCTCTCTACTGCTTGTAAATGTTGTGTCAAATATTATCCTTTTGGGCAATTTAGTTTTATATTGTATCAACTTATTGTTCTTTATAGGATAAAATCAAATCAAAATCCCAAGGAGATTATTATTGCTTAAGAAAACTGTCATAATTATAGTTGTTATACTAATAGGAATACAATTTATAAGAGTTGAGGAAACAAACCCACCTTTAGATGAAAAGTTAACATTAAATACAGATAGTAAAGTTATGGATATATTAAAAAACAGTTGTTATGACTGTCATTCCTTTGAGACAAAATGGCCAACATACTCAAGCATTGCACCGATATCTTTTTTTGTAGCCTCACATGTTAATAAAGGCAGAAAAGCATTAAATTTCTCTGAGTGGGCAAATATAGAAGCTAAAACAAAAGTAAATAGACTAGAACGTGCTGTTAAAACTGTAAATAATGAGATGATGGCACTTCCAAGTTATGTATCTGTTCACGAAAATGCAAAACTTAGTAAGGAAGATAAAGTAACACTTACACAATGGTTTGAAAAAGAGCTTATAAAAATAAAGACCGATTAGAAATTTAAGAGTTCTTTTGCTAATATAAATAAAAATTAAAAAGGTTGAATATGCAAACAACAATGTTTAAAGGTACAGAAGTAAAGTTAGCTGGTGATTTTGTAAATGTAGGTGATGATGCACCTAAAGTAACTGCAATAGCAACAGATCTAAGTGATGTAGAGATAGGTGGGGCAAGAGACAAAGTGCAACTTATAATTACACTTCCTTCACTTGATACAGATACATGTGCAGCTGAGACAAGAAGATTTAATGTAGATGTAAATAACTTAGATATTTGTGAGACTACTGTAATTTCTATGGATTTACCATTTGCATCTGATCGTTTTTGCTCAACTCAAGGTATTGAAAACCTAACTGTAGCATCTGACTATATAGACAAAGAAGTAAGTAAGGCATACGGTGTTTTAATGGATGATAATAAACTAAAAGGCTTAAGTGCAAGAGCTGTTTTTGTTGTAGATAGAAGTGGGAAAGTTGTATATAAGGAGATAGTTCCAGAAGTTACAGATGAACCAAATTACGAAGCTGCACTTGAGGCTATAAAACAAGCTAGATAGTCTAAATACAATTCATATAGTTTGGCACTTTATTTGCTTATATATAGAGATTAAAAATAAGGTAAGTAATGGCTGAGGATATTGAAGAAATAATTATCATTGAAGATGATGATGTAGCTAAAGAAGATACCACTAGCTCATCTGATGATCCTCAAAAGAAAAAAAAGATAATTATCTTCTCTGCTATTAGTGCCGTACTAATAGTTATAATAATAGTATCTCTTGTTTTAGCCCTAACTTCTAGGGAAAAAGCTCCAAAAAATTATAATGTTGACATCATAGAAGAAAAGCTAGATGATAAGCAAAAGAAACACTCAGTAGAGGTTACAAAGCTTGAAAATATGATAGCAAAAGCAGCATACCTATATGAAAATGGTTCTCAAGAAAAAGCTTTACACCTATATGAAAAAATAGCACAATACAGCGAATCGATATCTCAATACAACTTAGGTGTAGCACAACTTAAAAACAAACAATATGACACCGCATTAAAAACATTTTCAAAAGCAATTGAAAATGGCGAAAAAAGATGTGTAAGTGCTATAAATGCTGCTGTTTGTTCACTCCATTTAAAAAATCAAGAAAATTTTAATTATTACATAGACCTTGCTTACGCGTATCTTCCAAATGAGAGCTCATCTGCTATGTATTCGTATTATTATTCATTAATACAATACTACAAAGACAATTATTTAGAAGCGCTAACCGCACTTAATAATCCAACAACAGATGAGTATATTGATGTACAAAGACATCTCTCATCAAAAATAAATGCACTGTATGATAATAACTACAAAGCTATAGAAAACCTTGAAAAAAGCTATAATAAAAACGACTCTTTTTCACTAGGACTTTTATATGCAAGAGTTGGAGATATTCCGCTTGCAAGAAAATACCTACAAGAAGCTATGGTAAATACAATAGAGCCTGTTAAAACAGCACTTGCCCTTAGCTATATCAATTTAAAATCTGGCTTAATAACATCGGCTGGTACACTTATTCAAAACACAACAGATATGTTTCCTGAAGAAGTTTACAAACCTTATCCTATCAAAGTAAAACTAAAAGATGAACTTTTTGATCCACAAAAAGCTCAAATAAATTATATTGATGAACTACAACACAGCAAACTTGTAAAATATAGTAAGCTGTTTTATTTTTCTCCATATAAAATCTTTAATGCAAATGCTACTATTGACTATATAAGAAAAGGTAACACAAACATATATATTGACAATGTTAAAAATGCAAAACAGTACCTAAAAAAGAGTAAATCTACATCTAGTGTTAATAAAGGCATTGTGCAAGCTATAAAATTAGCACTTTCATTTGATATAAGAGATGCAAATAACATATTAAGAGATCTTGTAAAAATCCAACCTAAGCACTCTGTACTTCATTACAACCTTGGATTAACATATGCACAAATTGGGGATATACAAAACGCCTATAAGCACTTCAAAAAGTCTTATCATTTAGATGCTAAAAACTATCTATCTGGTATATATGCATCTATGTGTGCTCAACTTCTTAACTTGGATGACAAAAAATTACTCAATATATTAAAAGAATCAATGTTACAAGAGGCTGATTCAGAAGAAATAGACTTTTATAGGACTTTACTTTTTGTAGCGCAAAACAACTCTATATCCGGTGCTGACTGGCTTCAAAATGACTATAAACAAAGACCAATCTACTTAGCATTAGAATCAATAATAGCTGCAGATATAAAAAATGTAGATGTATTTAAAAGATCTACTACAAATCTTGTTGCTTTGTTTCCTAAAGATATAATCCCACATATAATGTATATCGATGCTCACTACAGTGATCTTAATCCAAAAAAATACTCATTTGAAGTTTTAAACTACTTAAAAAAACAAAAGTTTGACTATCAAGATCTTTTTTATGGCCCTTTCATTACAAGACATCTTTACTCTCAACAAGCACTTATTACAGGAACTTTATACTTTGTTAGAGAAACGCTTCGAGATGAATTAGAAACAACTCAAAAGTATACTCATGAGTTAACAGCTGCCTTAGCTCTTACCTCTTTGTATGACAAAGCATATGAAGAATCGTATGTACTATACAACACACTTGTAGATGATCTAAAAGTTAGAGACTATTACACATTATTTTTAGCTTCTGTTGCATCTACAGCAGCTGATCATAGCTCAAATGCTATAGCTTTACTAGAGTTATCTAAGATGAAAAACAATAACTTCAGGGAGAGTCGTTATGCTCTTGGGTTACTTTATCTACAAACTCAAAATAATGATGGAGCATCAATCCAGTTTAAGATGATTGGAGATTCTGGATTTACGACTAGATACTTTACTTTTGACATAGATTCAGACAAACTATATCTTCATAAAGTTCTAGCTTCTAAAGATAAGCAATAGTACTCTCGCAACTTTTAATCTCATCACCTATCGTTACATTTACTTTTTTTACATTAGAGAGAGTTATTTTTGTTGTACCTTTTAACATAACTCCATATCTTAGTCCTTGAATTAAACGTTGAAACTCTATTAGATCATGAGCTATATTTGAAAAGTTTAATCTACTTATATGTGATATTTTTAATACATTTTTATTTTCATCTTCAAAACTGATAACTAGTTTCTCATTTAAAATATCTGCTTTTGGTGAGTTTTTACCAAGAGAAGCACCATGTATTTTTTCTATGCTCTTAACACTACAAGATATAGGAACTCTCAAAACAGACACATCATTGTAAGAGCTCTCTACAGTTATTTCTACACCATTTTCATTCTCTTTTATATCTGAAACTCTCCCATCTACAGGACTAATCAAACCACCTTTTTCTAAAGCCATGATCTGACGTTCAGGATTTCTATATATATAGATAAAAAATACAACTAAAACAAAAGAGAAAAACTGTAAAAAATCTAAGTCAAGAAAGCCAAGTAATATAAAAAGTACTACACCACACCCTATATGAAACCAGCCTTCTTTTAAAATAGGAAATAGATTATTGTTCATCATCTTTATTCTCTTTTTTACTCATAGTAGCATCCTCTTCAAGTTCATCTTTAATCTCATTAATATGCTCTTGAACCTTAGATTCAATGCCATTTTCTTTTTCAAAATCAAGTATGATCTCTCTTACCTCTTCACCTGTAATATTCTCTTTTTTGTAAAGAAGTTTTACCATCTCTTCAATAGCACCTTTGTACTCTTCAAGTCTCGATACAACTGCACTATAGTGTTCATCTAAAGATTTTTTTATAAAATCATCTGCTTTTTCAGCTAAACTATCACTATATTCACGGGCCGCTCCACCTTGAGGACCAAGAAAAGACTGACGTGATTTTTCCATAACCATAAGTCCAGCTACGTCTGTCATACCATAAGTTTGAACCATAGACTTGATTATATCTGTAGCACGTTCAAGATCATTTCCAGCCCCTGTAGATATTTCACCAATAAATACTTGTTCAGCAGCACGACCACCAAGAAGTACATCCACCTCAGCCCATAATTCATGACGCTGCATCATAAACTTATCTTCTTCTGGTTTGTTTAGTGTATATCCAAGTGCTGCTAATCCACGTGGTACGATTGAGACTTTAGATACCTGTTTAGCACCTTTTGTTGTCTCAGCAAGTAGTGCATGACCACTCTCATGATAAGCTACAATTTTCTTCTCTTTAGGATTTATACGACGTGATTTTTTCGCAAGTCCAGCTAATGCACGCTCAACTGACTCAAACAGATCTTGCTGTTTTACTGTTTTTTGGTTTTTACGTCCAGCTAAAAGTGCTGCTTCGTTTACAACATTAGCCAGATCAGCTCCAGCCAAACCAGCTGTTAAACGAGCTACCTCTTCAAGCT
>Ga0193965_1000345_pt1 | contig 15389 bp, 30 predicted proteins | sample FB_8_MG_FD_140330 | JGI IMG/M metagenome (GOLD analysis project Ga0193965, IMG submission 140330) | Microbial mat bacterial communities from the Broadkill River, Lewes, Delaware, United States - FB_8_MG | ecosystem: Environmental > Aquatic > Freshwater > River > Microbial mats | place: USA... | reverse complement strand
TAAAAACTTATAAAAAGTAAAATTTGTAAATAAAAACTCTTATAATAAAGAAAAAGAATTAAAAATTTTAAAAGTTATAAATTAATATATTTAATCGTAGATACTTTATTTTATTTTAAGTTTATGTGGGTATAATTACAATATTGAAGCTACACAAAGGAATTAAATGAAATTTTACAAATATACAGGTGATATTAAAAAACTAAAAGATATTGGATATAATTTTGAGAAAATATACGCTAGAAGTTATAAATCCTATACAAAAGGTAAAATATGGATGTTCGTATCTAATGATATGATTATAGAAATTACCAATTTGGATGTTGAGTTCCATAAGTCTTTTATTGGTTTTATTTTAGATAATAAAGATAAAGCTAAAGATTTTTGGGTTGAAGATATAGAACACTCTAAAATGAGTTTTAAAGATATACCTAAATGGATTATTACAAAAAATGGTAATACTATGTCTAAAAATGAATGGAGAGATAAGAATAGGATTTTTATGAAAAAGTGTGTCTTACCATTAATTAATGATAAAGAGGGTATTTATTCCGAAGATTATAAAGATAGTATGTTTGATTCTTTTGAGGATGAGGAGTATATGGGAGACCCATATACATTTAGAATGGATATACTTAGTCAAATATTAGAATTGAATAAACTACATCCTTTGGAACTAGGTTAAATATCTCCTAGTTCTGCATTAATTTTCTTTATAGTATGACCTTCACCATCTAAAAATTTAACTAAATCTTTATATTCTTTTAGGGTGTATAATGTTCTACTATTTCCATTTGTTTGGTATTCACCATCTACAGTTACCCAATACATTGAATCTTTTCCCTCATTCTCGGTTATAATCTCAGCCTTTTTTCTATCTAATAGATATTTAAGTTGTCCTTTAGTTATATATGTTGCTCCCTCTGATGAATATACTCTATAGTCAGAACCACCAAAATATATTTTTTTATCCCAACCAGTCTCTACAAACTTTTTTATCTCATCTATCTCGACATTCTCATTCAAACCTAACTCTCTCCATAAAATCACTAAAACCCTCATTTAATCTTTTTCTCATTTTGTGTACTCCTTGTTTTCTTTATAATGTATTATACTACATTAAACTTAAAGAGAGACATAAAGTCTCTCAAACCTCTAAATATATAATTCCGAAAACTTTACATCAGAACCAACAGCCGTAAAGTTTAATTGAATAAACTCTATAGCTCTAGCTGGTTTCAAAAATATAGAACCAACGAACTCGTTATTGTCGATAACTTGACTAGTGTTATTCGTAGTATCACAAACAACTGCAAAATCATATATACCTCTTTTGGCTTTAACAGTCTCCAAGAATGGAGTAACTCTTGCCACAAATTTATTTCTTTCAAAATCATCATTAATTTCAAATAGATGAGCTTTAGCATATCTTGATATACTTCTTTCTACAGCATTAAATAAACTTCTTACATTCAATCTTGAAAAACTTGATGTATTATTTAGAAGTGTCTTTTGACCCCATATTACAGCATTACCAATACCCGGAAAAGAAGCTATAGGATTTATTCTATTTTTATATAGTGTATCTCTCATTCCTCTATTTGTCGATTTAATACTCATTCTAATGGCATTTTTAATAATACCTCTATTTTGACCTGCTGTTGCATACCAAGATTCATAATCAAAGGCCGTTTGAGCAAATAATCCAACTACATCACCAACTACCGAAATCCATCTATTTTTATCATTGAATTTATCATATTGTAGCTTATAATTTCCATAATAAGCATTATAAGAATTGGTAACATTTCCTGAATTCATCTCACCTGTTGTTACATCTTTAACGGCGTTTTCAACAATAGTATTACTATCTAATCCCACAGCATCCTCATAAATCATTCCGTGAAAGGCTATACAATCTTCTCTATAAGTTGCCAAAGCACCTGCTGATGTTCTTGCTCTTTCATTAGAAATAATCAAATCAATATCTAAATCCTCAGCACCAAATATAGTATTATCAGCAACAGAACCATAAGCTGTTGATATATCACCTGCCGAAACAGTACCATCAGAACCATTACCTAGATACAAAACATTATTAACTGCTGGTGTAACCTCAACTCCTAACGAATCATAGGTGGCTGATGTATATAATCTTGATTCAGGTAAACTTGTTATAGTTGTATTATCTTTACAATATAGATATTCATCATAATTGTTTATAATATTTTCTACATATATTGATTTATTTTTATAATCAACTGCTGTAGGCGATGTACTAGCAATATACGAACCTGTTATAATGCCGTCAACTCTAACTATAATAGCTATTTCTAAATTAGCTTCTAATGGTGCGAATTCAAATTGTTCATTTAGAGAAACTCCATTAAATACTGTTTGAGTTCCTGAAACAAAATCAGCTTCTCTTGCAATAGCTATTTCGATACCATTCATAAGTTCGCCACTGGATTTGGCAATAAATTTCAGCTTAGATGTTCCTGAAATAACTATACTTGATTCTAAATAATCATACTCATCAGAATTTGGTATAAATTGTCTATCTTTATACAGGACATTTGCTGAAATAGTCGTGCCACCATCTTGTGGAGCTTCTACAAAAGCATTATATGCACCATCTTTATAGTACAAAGTTTCACCTATTACTGCCTCGGTTACTGCTGTGAAATCAACATCTAATCCATCGACTTGTTCAAAAACTAGAATATAATTAGCTGATTCTATATTTGCTACTGTATTGGTTATAGTTGCGTCTCCTAAAGTCACCGAAAGAACTTGTGGAACACCTGCTGTAGTAGCTTCAACTGTTATAACACCTAGAGTAATATCAATAACATTTGTATATGAACTATCTACAGCTTCAATTAAAGAACCTAATGCTGTCGCTATAACACTTACTGTATCACCAGCACCACTTACATCTGCTGTATATGTTACAGGAGTTCCATTTACATCTATAGTATAGTCTCCATCTGATGCCGTATTAATAGTAATTGTATCCACTTGTCTAACTGCGTCTATACCGGCTATAACACTTTCCACTGTGTACTCATCTTCCGAAGTTGTTCCAAATCTAACTAAAGAACCTGCTTGAATTGATGTAGGTACTGTGTCAATTTCTATCTGATTTAGAACTGTGTTATCAGTTATTTTATTGGTAGTTATATTAAAAGTACCATTAGAATCTACTGCTCTTGATGTAAGAATAGTTGTTCCATATTGAAGATAATTGAAAACTTGAAACCAATCATTATAGTTTTTATTAGTAGGATAGCCAAAAGTATCTATTAATTCTTGTGTATTTCCTAAAGTTGTGTATTCACCTGATGTACCTTTCGTAAATTCTCCAGCGAAACAAGCCACTGATGTACTAGCATTTGGTACTACAATACTTTGGTCAAATTCCGTTACATAAACTCCTGCTGAGTTTTTTGATGCCATTTTAATTTCCTTTTAAGTCCGAGCATAAACTTTGTTTTTTATTTATAAGTAACGACTCTATTTTTAATATATCTGCTCAAAAATATACCTTATTGAAAGGTTATAGATACCTCTACTTATTTTAATTATTTATAAAATTTTAATCTCTATTTAAAGTTAGTTTAAGTTTATTAGACTATAATTAGATATATTCAAAGAAATTAAAAATTAAGGAGAGTAAAAAATGAGAAAATTAAATGAGGGTTTTAGAGCGTTTATAAAAAATGAGTCAAGTGTTAATATTGAAGAACCTAAAACCTATGATGATAAATTTGAGAAAGTAATAGGTAATAGAATTACAGTTATGTGGGAGAATGGAGCAGGTTATTGGGTTTCTATGAATTGTGTAGCCAAAACTATACTACAAGTTCCTTATGCTCAATACAATAATGCCTTAGAAATAACATATAAACAAAAAAGTGGTAGAAGTATGCTTAGAAGAACCATAAAAAACAGTAAAGTTCTTATTTTTGATGGTTGGATTAAAGAAAAAAATATAGGTGACTATCTATATAATAATGATGCAAATATGTCCACAATCAGAAAAGATTTTGGTGAAGGTATAGAAGGTCGTATAATAGAATATATAGGTAAAGAACCTATAATTGAGGTAGATACAACTCGCTAATAGTAAAATTATACTTAACAATCTTCTATAGGTTGTTAAGTAACTCTTCCATAATACTCACTCATTTTAATTATTTATAAATATAATTAAAAGGAATTTATTATGAAAAAATACATAACTCTTGAAACTAAAGAATTTACTATACAAGGTAGAATAAAACTCTATAAAAAAGATGATATAGTTTATGAAAATCTCTATACCAAAAACTTCAAAAAATCTTTTAAAGAAATAGGAAAAGAGGATGGATATAATAAAGCATTAGCTACTCCTATATTTAAAGAAAATGAAGTGAAAATTATTGAAAAGGTAAAACCTAAAGTTTCAAAGAAAGTTAAAAAAGAGAAATTAGAAGAGGTTGATAGTTTGGACGATATTGAGAGATATGATGTGAGTATTATAACTGATGAGGTGAATAAAAATGGCAAGAATTAAAACAAGAACTGCTTTAACTGAATATCTACTAAGACAATTAGGTAATGAATCAATAACTGTTCATATATCAACTCAATCTATTTCGGATTGTATAGATAGAGCTATTGAGAAATATTCAGAATATGCTTTTGGAGGGCAAATTGAGGGTACATTAGCTGTTACATTATCACCCGGTGTTTTTAAATATACTCTAGCAGACTCTATAACGGCTGTAACAGGGCTTCAAATGACTACAATGTTTCAAAGCTTTAACGCTATACCTATGGGCTATTCATTGGCTTTAGACCCTATTTCTATGAGTTCTATACAGGCTATGGAAACTTTTGATATACAATCCTCATTAAATGCTATGAGTTCAATTTCTATGATAGAGTATTATTTTAATGTTGTACCAAGATATACATACAATTTCAACTCAAAAGAACTTATATTTCAGGAAGACCCAAAAGGTTCAATAGCTGTTTTAAGTGTAGCTATGGATTATGAACCTAATGAATTAGGTGATAATATTTTTAATAACTTTTGGATTAAAAAAAGGGCTTTAGGTGAGTGTTTTCTAGCTTGGAGTAATATAGTAGGATTGTATGATAATGAACTTGTATCAGGAGCTAAGATTAATTATGGAGATTTACAAGCAAAAGGTGAGAAAATAATGGATGAAACTGAGCAAGAAATCTTTGAAATAGCTACTCCATTATTGCCCACCGTTGGATAGGATTTATTGACATTTATCGTCTAATATTTGAAAAGGTCTTAGTATCTTTTGTTGTTTTATAAATTTTACTTTATTGTTCGTTTCAATAAGAGTCATTTTAAATCCTTTATTTGTTTTGGTATTAAGAGATTTAAAATTATTAACTAAACCTCTTTTTACTTCATCTCTATAGAATTTTTTAATGTTTATAGGATTTAATTTAATTAACCAAATAATACCAATAGTTAGAGTTATATATGGGAGTATTAACATATTAAATACAGCTTAACCATCTGTTAGAAGCTTCTTTATATACATTATTTGAGATAGACATAGCTGTTAATAGTGTTTGTGTATTACCGGAGTTCTCCATTGAAATATCTACTAATTCTCTAAATTTAGAATCTTTTAGAATTTTTCTATTTTCAAAATCTCTAATATCGTTTAGTAACTCTTTTAACTCGTCATCTGTGTAGTTTGTGTATTGTGTTGTCATCTTTATTTCCTTTTATTGTTAATTTTAATCACATCTTGTATTAGCACAAGAGTTTTTGTAGTTCTTAGGTTCACCTTCACTATTAAAACACTGAAATATTTGATAATCAAATACAGTTATACAAGAGTATCCATCTATCTTTATATTATCTTTTAATTCAACTATATAACCTTGTCCTAATGAGGGTAATGCACAATTTGAAGCTTTCCCTCTAACTATACCCTCACTCATTTTATCATTTTGTGTTATCTTAAAGTTTATCAAGTCACTATCTTGTAGAATGTCCATTCTATGTCCTTTTTATTTAATATATCTAATTATACCGTATTATTCATAAACTAAGTTTAAACCTCTATTGAAGGTGATATAAATTCACCTATACAAAACATAGTATGATATAGAGATAGGTAATTAATAAAATCAATCAATACCTCATCTTTTGTATAACCATTTTCTATATTTACATTAAATATTTTTTGCGAGTTATATTTTAAACTACCAACATAATTACCATTAGTGTCATCTCTAATAAACACACTATAATATCTTTCATCGCTGTTTATCATTTCGTCATATAGTAACATCTTAAACCCTTTCGATTAATATATCTAATTATAACCAATTAAACCTTAAAGTTTTATTAAGTGTTTATAGATTTAACAAATTCTACATAACCTTTTAAGTACTCAGTAGTTACATCATCTAAATATTTACTATCTAATATTTCTATACTATCACTATTGATGTTACAAACCTCTTTTTTAGTTGGTTGATTACCACTTAAAACCTCTCTATTCTTTTTGTTTTTATATAAAGCAACTTTAAAAGTTTTAGTTTTGCCATAAAAACAATATACTCTTAAGCCTTTTGGTTTGATTACTTCATTTATCTCTTTTATCTTAGTTTTTATAATTGTCATCTTAAATCCTTTACCTTTTAATATATCTAATTATACCATATTATTCTTAAAGTTTTATAAATATACTAAAAAAGGAGTCCAATTTGTCCATTAATATAAAAAAATTAAAAGGAACTCTTGGAATAGGTGCTAGAAATAACAACTATAGAGTTATTCTAAACTCTAAAGGTTCTGGGCCTGATAATGAAACTGTTGATACATTAATCAAAAGCATTTCATTACCTGGTGTATCTACCAACGATATTGACCTACATTTTCAAGGTAAAAAATTAACTATAGCAGGTGATACAAGTTTTGATGGAACTCTTAATATAACATTTTATGATACCGAGGAACATTCTCTAAAAAAGAGTTTTATGAATTGGATGGTATTTATTGATGATGTAAAAAATAATAAAAGAGATGCAAATAACGCTTCGGAATATATGACAAATATTGTTGTGAAACAACTAAGCTCTGTCAATGATTCCGAAAAGGTTACATATACATATTATAATTGTTATCCTAAAAGTGTATCTGAATTATCTTACTCTAATGAATCCACAGAATTAATGGAATTTTCTATAGAATTTAATTATAGTCATTGGGTGTTGGGTTAATTTATAAATAATTTTAAAAGGAGAATTGATGTTATATAAGCAAAGTTTTAGTGAGTTTATTGAGGAGAGTTTAGGATTAGATATAAATGAGGGTTTAATATTGAATTGTAGATTGGAAAAATTTATATCAGAAAAAACAAGATATTCTAAAGAGTTTTCTAAGGGTAATTTTAATACTAAGGAATTTGATTTTAAAAACTTGAAGAGTGGTGAAGAAGTTACAAAAGATGATTTGTTAAGTTTATTTGGTTATAAAGATACTAGCCAAGTACTCTCAAATATAACAAATAAAATGTATGGAGGTTTGAATGTATCTTATGGTAATAATTATCTACAGTCACAAGTTCGTGGGTATAAAAATTTTGAGATGTATTACAAGGATAGAGTAGAACCTTGGTTGAATGGAGATAAATATATTAATGCACCATTTTTTATCGAAGATAGTGAAGATAGTTTAAATTATTGGAATAAAACTGGTAATACAGTTAAGCTAAAAATTAAGACCAAAAGTATTTTTAATGTGATAAAAAACTACATTACAAACTCAATAGAAGAAATTGAGAGACTTACTGGTATAGATGAAAAAACATTATTGGATGGCTTTAAGTGGATTATAAGATTTAGAGAAAGTGCAAAAAGAACTATAGATAAATCATTATATCCTTTTTTACAAATGCTAACCATAAAAAACAAAACACAATTGCCTAAAAAGATATATAGGGGTATATTTTTAGATGGGGATAAATTTAATAAAATGACAACTAAAGAGCAAGATAAGTATGTTGTTGGTGGTTATGTAAAGTTAAATAACTTAAAAGCAACTTCTTGGAGTTCTAGTAAAGATTTAGCTATAGATTTTATGTCACCCCAAGATAATATAAAAAATATAAATGATGGTTATAAAATATTATTGAGTTATACTATAGAAGATATAAATGATATTGTTGCCGATTTTAGGGTATTCCCTAGTATGAAGTTTTTTAATCAACAAGAGCTATTATTATCACCAAAAGTTAAGGTGGGTAAGATTGAGATGATAGAAAAGAATGGAGTAGAGGTTAAGACTATGAATAGGTTTGGGGATAATTCATTTAGCTATACTATAACTGATTATATAAAAAATATCATAAATGTTAGTAGATTTAATCTATCAAAAAATGAACTAATAGAAATTAAAAAATATATAAAAAAACCACTAGGAGAGACTATATTAGATTTTCCTGAAATTTCAAGAAAACTTAATATGAAATATGAAGAGTTGGTATTAAAAAAAGATTTACTTACCCCTCTAGCAGTCACAATAAAATTACCAGAAAGGGTGATTAGTTCCACTGAAGTGGTAATAAAAAATACTCAAACTATATTGGATGGATACCCAAATGTATTAACATATAAAGATAGTATTAGTAAAAATAAAATCATCAACTCCATAAATGGTTATGAGATAAGAGGTACTGTAAAGTTGTTAAAAAATAACCCATACAATTTTGTTTTTAAGTTTGTGGTAGATGAATTAAATATATTTATGAAGGTTAGTAGTAAAATAAGTGAGGGTGAGGCAAGAGATATAATAATATCATCACTTAAGAATTCTGAAAAAGAAAAGTTATTATATCTCTTTGTAGAAGACCCTCACAATCTCATGCAAAAAGGCGTAAATACTATTATAGATATTAATATATAAATAAAATAAAACAAGGAGATATAAAATGTCTACAAAAATAAAAGAGTTAAAATCAACTCTAGGAATTGGAGCAAGAGCCAACCAATTTAGAATAATGATAGCCGCACCTGCTGGAATAAGTGATGGTCCGAATGATGATAATAATATAGATACACTTTGTAAAGGTACTTCTATACCCGGTAAAACTATGGGAGAAATTGAAGTAGTTGCAAGAGGTACAAGAAAGTTTATGTTGCCATCAGTTGAAGATTTCGATAGAACTTGGACTCTAACTTTCTATTCTACAGAAGGTCATGATTTATATAAAAAATTCGATAATTGGATTAAATATTTAGATTCTACTAAAGCTAATGGAAGAGGTACAGATGATACTAATGCTATGATGACTGATGGGGCAAGAGTTGAACAGTTAAGTTCAGTTGATGGTTCTGTTACAGCAACATTTGAGTTTTATGATATGTGGCCTAAATCTATTTCATCTATTGAGATGACAAATGAAGGCTCTGATGCTATAAGTGAATTTTCAGTGGATATGACCTTCTCATATTGGGAAAGTGTATAAATATAAGACCTTTTTGGTCTTATAGAAATGTTATCTAAATTTCTTACTATTATAAGCTCTTCCAATTTTAACCCATTCTCTATTATTTGGATATATATTTTTTGGCTCATCTCTTAGCGATTCTCTTAAATCCATTTTAGGAAGACATGACCAAACAAATGCTTCACTGAATGTAGAAAATACAGCTCTTGATTTTGAAGATGGGAAATAAAATCTACCTAAATATCCCTCATCTGACTCTAAATAACTATAATCACAATTTTCTTCTGGTTTTAAAATAGTTGATGTAATTTCAATAGTTTCTACATCAGAACCAATATCAATTTCTTTAGCATCTATAATGTGAACAAATGCTCTAGTTCCTATATAAACTTTACCTATACCATTTCCTGATACTTCTTTTAAATTTTTAAATCTCATTTCCAATCCTTTTCTTTTTAAATATAATAAGATTATACACTATCTAAACTTAAACCTTTATTAATTTACTTAAATTACTTTAAACTCAAAACAATTATATTACCTATAAACAAATACTCATTTTTATTCCCTATATCTTTTAGTGGTATTTCAAAATTACGATTAAATAGATTGTAGAATACTTTCATCTTTTTGTATTTGTGTATATTTGAATTATATTCAAGCAAATCCTTAACCTCATCAATATCATTTGATATTTTTGTTGTATATATGTGATTATCATAGTTAAAAATTTTTGTTGGTTTTGACTCAAATTCCTTAATTAAATCATCAATATTATAATTCATCCAATCCAATTTAAAATCTTTACAATCATTAAGAGAATAATATTTAGTGGCTCTTAAATCATTAATTAAGTTATCTATATGAGATTGGTGGGTTAAAAGTCTTACTCCACTTGATAATAGCTTATTAGGAACTTTCTTATCGTCATACCAATAAGCTTCTTTAATTAAAGTCCAAGGTCTCTCATTTCTATTATGATAAAATCCAATTTCTTCACCATTAGGAAGTTTTATTGAACTTACTATAGACCCATAATCAATATCTAAACCCTTCCATCTAACTTGAAGTATTCCCATAGATAAGTCTCTACTTAATTCAAATATATTAGCTTTATCATTAGTAGAACCAGCTAAATATTTTGCCATTTTGATACTATTAACTATTATGATATTGGGTCTAATATTGTTTTGTTCTCTTTCGATTAAGTACATTTTAATCCTTTTAAAAATTCCATAAACAAGAAACTACCATATAAAGGTGATTCTTCTAAACTATATGAAGTACATTCTAAATAATACTGTTCATCTTGTTTAAATTCTACAACAGAACCTAGTTTATAATCATATACATTATCATATAAATCAGTATCAATAACTAAATATCTTGTCTCGTCAATTTGTAGAAGATATGCAAGTTCTCCATATCCTAGTACCGCGTTAGTTTGAAATATTTTCATATTTGTTCCTTTTCAATTAATAAATTAAATTCTTTAGGAGTGACAAAATTATAATCTTGAATATTATTTTTATTTGTTTTAAACTCACCAAAAATACATTTATTCGTTCTATTTATATGAGCATTCGCAAATATGGGATGTTTAATACGGAAGTCTTCAAACACTTTTAATTCATTATCCTTTAACTGTATTAATTTATTATTGTAGGTTAAATAGTTTCCTTGTAAATTCTTAATCTTTACATATATCATCTCTTATCCTTTTCTATAAATCTATCAATAGTTTCTTTAGTATCATCTATAGTTTCTTTAGAAGATACATACTCAAAAGGGTTAATACCATACCAAAAAGTATACCTTATTCTCATATCGCCAAGAATACTTTTATATTCATATATAATATAACCTTTATAATTTTCAATTTCTTTAAAATTATAATCTTGTGGTTGTTGAAATAATATTTTCATCTTTGTTTCCTTTTCTTTTTAGATTATTTATTATACAATAACCAAACTTAAACCTTTATAAATAACTTTAAAAAGGCTCAATAAATGAAATTCATCCAACTTCACCAAAAAGACCTCAAAGACTTCCGATATAATATTTGGATTAAGAATAATAAAATTTGCCCTATTCTTAAAGTAGAAATTAGTGAAGATGAGGTAGTGGGTGACCATAATCATAAATTAAAATCAGAACCTATTTCAGAAAATAAAGGAACATATAGGGATTCTATATCAAGAAAGGCGAACTCAATTGAGGGTAAATTTATTAATTATTTCAAAAGAATGTTCGGAAGTGATGAGGAAAAATGGGTGATAACTCCACAAGAATTTTTAAGAAATCTTGCTGATTATTATGATAAAGGTTCGTATAAAGATGATAATGGAGATTGTTATATACATCCCAATGAAAAACCAAAAGAACCTTTATTAAAAAAGTCCAGCTATAATAAATTAAAGAAATTATATACAGGTAAAGCTAAATTTCCTAGCTACCCTAAATCCAAAAAGCTTACTAAGAAATTGAGGGGTTTATTTGAGGTTTATGGAGTTGATATAGAGTTTTATAGGAGTTAAATTGAATTAGTATATTAAATAATACTTCTAACGAACTCCTATATTTTCAAAAGAAATACCTATACCATTAGAATTATTTTCTATAATATCAATAAAGTCCTCTACAATATCTTTATATATTAGTTTATTTTTCATCTCTCTTTTGAATATTATTAATGTAACAAAAGCTGTAAATATACTAATAAGTGATATAAAATATATTATCTCAACATTGAAATCTTGTATTGATGGATTATATTTTTTATAATAGCTTTCTTTTCTTTTTTAAAATCTTTATATATCATATCTATAACCTCATTATAATTATTATCTCTATTTTTCCCTAACACACAGCTACAATCTCTACTTCTAGCTAATTTTTTAGCTTTACTCTTTTCCATAAAATCTCCTTATATTTTAGCATACTTTATAGTATCTTGATTAATATCTTTAATATTTTCTCCTGAATCTAATCTATGAGCTATACTTCGTTGTCTTGATATTAAAATACCCACTTCACTCATTCTAAGTTTTTTGTATTTTGAACTCATACTCATTACACCTAACTTTGGACTAAATTCATCCTTTTTTATTACAAAATTCCACCAAAACCACAATCTAAAATGTCTATACATCTAAATTTCCTTTTAATTTATTTATATTTCTTTATTCCAAGTAAACTCTCCATTTACATAATAACACTCTTTTAGATTATGTAGATATAAGTCCTTAGATGAAGTGAAATCCCCACCAAAACCAATTATAAAGACATTCCACTTGACTCCATATTGCCAACTTTCTCTGGGGTCTCCTAAACTATAATCATGTAATCTAATCCACTCATCACATAATACTTCAAATACTTCCGGTGTAGCCCTTACATAAGCTCCAAAAAATTCTTTAAATTTATATGGACTTGTGTTTATTGGTTTATTCAAAATTTATTCCTTTACATTAATTAATAGTCTAAATACCATTCCAATATACCATAATTTTATAGATATAAATGGTGACGAATACCATCCAATAGACTTTTCATACCCTGAATCTATATTGCATCTAAATCTTTTTGTGGATAACTTATATACTGAAATTTGAATACCATAACCTAATATTGATAATTCTAGTAATTTCATTATTATTCTCCTTTATTTTTCTAAACTATAACTAAACCTAGGTTCTGCTAATACTGTTCCATAAATCCACTTATAACCTTTCATTTCTCTAATTCCATAAGAACCTACCTCTATACCATTAATATTAATATCAAAGCTTTTAAGGGATAGTTTATCAAAAGTTTCTACAACCTCTATATTACACTCGTTCGTATATTTATAATAAAATTCTAATATATTATAGATTAATTCTTGAAGTCTATCCATTGATGTATCATCATTAATAAATATTTCATTTTTCATAAAAGATTTATGGTGTATTTCATCCTCTATATCATCTCTAAAACAAGGAGTTAAAGCTTGATAAGAACCATAAATATTATCCTCTACCATAAGCTTTATAAAAGATTGTTCTGCTGACCCAACTAAATATTTATTATCTAATATTTTAAATTTATAGTCGTCCACATTTTCAAATGTATATTCGATATATTTCCTATCCACATACCAAGGAACTAAAATCTCTTTATAATCCTTTTCCTTGAAGTGTTCAATGGAATCTAAAAGTATTTTATAGTTCATCTATGACCATTCTTAAAAGCTCTTTTGGTTACTTTAGAAAACTTCTTTAAATCTTTCATACTTAAATTATATGACTCCTTAGCAAAAGACTCTAAAGCTCCATAAATATCACATAATTCAACAATTTCAAGTATTTTTACTTTTTGTTTTCTAGCATCTTTAAGCTCATCAATCTCCTCAATAACTTTAGAGAGTTTACCTATTTTACCCTTTTTAATCTTAGTGATATGATAACCTTTTTTCATCTATTTTCCTTGCATTTTTTAGAATGTTCATCAATCATTTGATTCCAAAACTCAATAGATTTTATCAAATCATTAATTTTATTTGAATTCTGTTTATCTAAATCTTTATTAATCTCTATCGATAAAACTTTAGATATTGAGTTAATTCTTTCCAATATAATAATTGACGGTATTGCTGTTAATTTATCATCTCCATACATATATGGAGTGTTTTCTACTAATTTGTTCATTATTTTCCTTTTAATTTAATATCTATTTTGTATTTGGTTTATTATACTTAACACTCTTTTACATAATCAGTGTCTATATAAACATCGACCCAAGCACTTGTCTCTCTACCATAATTGTCATCTCTCGACAATCCTACTATCAACATCTTAAAAGTCTCCTCTTGTATTGGCATACCGTCATATATTGTAGTTTTAATCTCTTTTCTAACATCTTTAATAGTAGTTCCTACTGGTATAATTCTAGGTGAATTAGCATAGTAATTACTATATAGAGGAGTGTATGGAAACCCTACTGTAAATTCTTTTGTTGTTATATACTTTTTATTTTGTACTAATTTGTTCATTATTTTCCTTTTAATTTAGTACCAATAGTTCCTACTAGCACCTATTTTGTTATACTCTTCTAGCCATATTTCAAAAGTATTTCTTTTAAAATCTTCTATATAACAACCTCTATCACAATCAAAACCTCTTAACTATATATTATATTGTTCATAAAGATAGTTCAAATAAATACTATTATCATCGTCACCGTGAAATATAACCCCTAAAATTGGGTCGAACTCATCTTGCCATTGATATTCATTATCGAACTCCTCAATATTTGGATGAACTTTTGTAGGTTTATGTTCTCTCTTTTTATAGTCTATATATGGTTTGTTATATAGAAATATAGAACCATCATTAATATACATTCTTCTATTATCTTCGACCCAAATAAAATCAATTAGAGTATGTCTAAACAATTTTTTGATAATTATAGGGTTATCAGGGGTATAGTCATTTGTATCAATATCAATCCACATAATAAAACTTTTTGATATATTTTCAAACACATTACATACCCTATATCTCTTTGTTGAGTTTTTATATTTAACCTCATATACTTGAACTGTATTATATCTAGTAATTTTACTACTATGGTTGGCATCATCAAAAGAAGTATGAGTTATATCTTCAATCTTCTTTTTATGATGATATAGATTATCCTTGATAATGTGCTTTAATTTTGTCTTTTTTCTGTAGGTATCTTTATGGTTATATCCTGATACATTTCTCTTCCAAAGTCCTTTCATAAAACTACTCTAATATTCCTAATTCATCCAAATATTTTGTATTAGCACAAAGATAGTCACCTTTAAGAATATCATCAAAACCTTCATCTATAGTATCTTCATACTTATTAGATAAACTAATTATATTACCC
>Ga0193965_1000343_pt1 | contig 15479 bp, 11 predicted proteins | sample FB_8_MG_FD_140330 | JGI IMG/M metagenome (GOLD analysis project Ga0193965, IMG submission 140330) | Microbial mat bacterial communities from the Broadkill River, Lewes, Delaware, United States - FB_8_MG | ecosystem: Environmental > Aquatic > Freshwater > River > Microbial mats | place: USA... | reverse complement strand
ATATGCCTGGGTCATAGTTTTAGGGGCCTGCCACCGAGGTTGGGACGGCACCCGGGTGTCCATGTCAAGGAAATCAAATCTGGAGAGTACTTTTTTTTCAATAAAGCTTAAACTCTCTTCCAGGGACAAATTCCCATACGTATAAAAATAACTGTTGGACGGATGGTAATACCTTGCGTGAAATGCCTTAAGCCCCTCGTGGGTGAGTTTTGGAATGTCTGCAGGTTCGCCGCCTGAATTATTGGCATAGGTGGTGTCCGGGTAAAGCCCTTTAAGCAGCGCCCGGGACATGACCTGCCCGGGTGAGGACATGGCACCTTTCATTTCATTGTAAACCACCCCTTTATATACCAGTTCGGATACTCCGTTTTCACCGGGTTCCAATTCAAGGCGATGGCCTTCCTGCTTAAAGCTTAAATGATCAATATCCGGAAAAAACGCCGCATCCAGATAAACATCCATCAGGTTGTAATAATCTTTTTTATTCTGGGTGGAAAAGGGATACATGGTCCAGTCTGATGCAGTGAATGCATTCATAAAGGTAGACAGGCTTCGTTTAAGCATAGAAAAAAAAGGATCCCGGACCTTATATTTTTCGGACCCGCACAGCACGGTATGCTCAAGAATATGGGCAACCCCTGTGGAATCCGTGGGCACGGTTCTGAAAAATACCCCAAAGGTGTTTTCCTTATCCTCATTGGCAATGTGAATGTGGACAGCTTTTGTCTTCTCGTGGATCAGTTGGATGAGATGGGCGTTGATTTCAGGCAGGGGCGATACCTGTTGAATTCTGTAGCCGCTGATGGCCTGCCCGGGTGTAAATGCAGTCTGATTCATATATTTTCCTGTCAAAGTTTTGCCTTAACCGTCTTAGGCCCATGGGCCTTGTTCGCATATTTTTATGGATTTACGAATTCGAATGATCCCGGGCTCAATAACAAAGCCTTTCAGGACGCTAAATTCTTTTGTAAATTCCCCGGTTGACCCGTTTTATCTTTTTTATTTTATCCAGCCTGAAAATTATATTTCTCAATTTTTTATCGTCAAAACCTGTGGCCGCCTTAATGGTCTTAAAATTAGTGCCTTCCGGATGGTTGCCGATGATACTCAGCACAATGGAAGATGCACTCTTCTTCCTTGGCGTCCGGCTTTTCTCTTTCTGTCTGCTCGACGGATGATTCTGGTAAATCAATTGTTCTAGCTTGTCAAGTTTTTTATGAATATTAGCAATCTCTTCTTTAGTTGGAATATCTAGACGATGGAGAAGCATTTTAATAAAGTTCTCCCAATTGTCGTTGAATTCTGTGGGTTCCATATATAAATCCTTCTTAAAACTTAGGTTTTACCGTGTTTTAAAACTTTTAAAAAACCGGCAGATCCTGTTTAACGCTTATCTATTAATTTAGTTATAGTAATTTTTTTTCAGGTGTTTGTTCATACTTCAAGCCCCTTTTTTAATATGATATTTTAAAAATTACTTCTTAAATCTATCAAAGTCAAGTAGGTCATATCTAAATAAGTAAAAAAAGTATCTGAACAGAAGGTGTTTAATTTTATGGAAATTAATAAAAAACTGTGATTTACTGGTATTTACTTTAAAAAGTTCAAAGGAAAACTGCTACTGTCAATCTTTTATTCTTTTTCCAAGATAAAAACATATGACATATGGCGTTCTAAAGATAAACAGCCAAAAAAACGGAGAGCAAAAAGGAGAATGACGCATCCTGGTGAGTTATTAAAGAGAAACGGGTTATATGCCGGAAAGGAGTTGGGCCAGAACTTTTTGTCCAACCCGGCGACAGCCCAGATGATTGTGGATAGAACCGGGGTTGATAAAGAGACGACCGTGCTTGAAATCGGTGCGGGATTAGGGGCGATAACCCTGCCTTTGGCAAGGGCCTGCAAGCAGGTTGTGGCCGTTGAAAAAGACCGCCGTATAATTCCTCTACTTGAAGAAGAGCTGGCCGAAGAAGGAATCGGCAATGTTACGATTATCAATCAGAACATATTAAAAACAGATATCAGGGAAATTGCAGGAACTAAAAAACTTGTGGTGATCGGGAATCTGCCATACAATATTTCATCCCAGATCCTTTTTCAGCTGATTACAATCCGGCAGGTTGTGACACGCGCGTTTCTGATGTTTCAAAAGGAGCTTGCCGAACGCCTTCTTTCATCAGCCGGCACTAGGAGCTATTCAAGGCTTGCTGCGGTGGTTCAGTATGCATCAACAATAGAACGGGTTGCAGAAATCCGGCCCAATAATTTTTTCCCAAGGCCGGACGTGGATTCCACGGTCCTGCGCTTTGATTTTTTTGAAACCAAAGGCATGGAAGAAGAGGACGAAATACTGCTGTTCAGCGTAATCAAAGCAGCATTTTCCAAGCGAAGAAAAACCCTTCACAATGCCATGGCCGGCGGGGAACTGGGCTTAACAAAAAAAATCGTGGGTGTGGCCCTTGAAAATGCGGGTATTGACCCCTCACGGCGGGCTGAAACCCTAAAGGTACAGGAATTTATAGACCTGTCAAAGGCGGTGGGGAAGGTTAGCACCAATGAATCATGATTGAATCAAGGATTTCAATAGAGAAGCTGATTGACCTTGTCCGCCAGGGTGGCCGGGTTAAAACCGGGGTGGATGTGTATGACGGCAACGGCACCCTGCTTTTAGCCAAAGATGTGATGATAAATAAAACAAAGCCGCTGAAAATCCTTCGGAACAACGGCCTTCGGAATGTTCCGGTGGCAAGCAACGGAGGCGTGTTTGACGCATCCGGTAATAAAATCGACATTGGATCTATCGACATTCCCCACCCTTTGCCTTATTCATTTCTCGATCCGGAACCCATCAAAACCCAAAACGTAACCGATCGGCTCAAAGAGATCCTGGAACTGCGCAGGCTTGCCGAATCCATAAGTATTAAAGCCCAGGCCATCATAAAAAATGCCGCGAACCAAATCCGGCAGACACAGGGAGAATTTGATGTGGATGCCGTATCAAAGCAGGCATCAGAACTTGCATCATTTGCCGAACAGAATAACCATCCCTTTGCATATGCGCCAAGGGAATGGTTTTTCTATGATGACTATTTTTACAATCATGCCACCAATGTCTGCGCCTTGGGTTCCCAGGTGTTGCACCGATTCAACAACGCCTTTTCAAAAATAATGGAAAAATCACTTTGCTCATCTCCAGCACTTGCGGACAATGGATCTTCCGGCATGTTTTCCTATTACTACCCCGAGGAGATAGATGAGATGTCCTTTGGCATGTTCATCTATGATCTGGGAAAATCCATGGTGCCGGAAAATATTTTAAACAAGACATCTGCCTTGAGCAAAGATGAAACCGAACTGCTGCGCAGGCACGCCAATGATTTTGGATTTACGGTCATCGAAAAAAACCATCTGGGCAGTACTGTGCTCAGTAACATGATCCGGTATCATCATGGGCCACTATATGAGGAAGAGCCCGGGTGCTATCCTGTGGGGCTGGAGTGCGGGATGATGCCGCCCTATGTCAGAATATGCAAACTGATGGACATCTATGATGCCATGATTTCAAAGCGCTGCTACCAGGATGCCGTTAACCAGGTTACTGCCGTCACCGGCCTGTTCCGCAGTTACGTACACAAAGACCCCATCCTGCAGTTTATTCTCCATGCTTTTGTTAAAACCGTTGGGCTCTATCCACCGGGCAGCATTGTTTTTCTTAAAAGCGGACAGATGGCCTATGTCCTTGAAAACGAGGGTCCCCTTGTTCTTCCTTTTACAGACAAACACCAGGTCCCGTTGACATCCGGACCGGATCCTTTTAACGCCGGAAAACAGACCGGGGTCCTCGCCATTGACAGTGACAGAAGCGTCAGGCAGCCAAAAAAAATATGGGACTGTCTGCCTGCATTTATCAGGGAAATTGCCCTGCCCAAGGATCAGGTGGCAGCTGCCGTTGCCGCAATTCCAACTACATAAAGCATAAACGGCAATCTGTGTTTGGACAAAAAATTCATATGCAAGGCCCAGAAAAATTTAAAACCGGAGCAACCTCATGGTTGTGAGGCCAGATCTTATAATTTGCTACATTTTTTTTTGCAACGCCGCAGATGGGTGATTTTTTTTTCAAACACACTTTTTACGGCTTAAAAAGCGCTGAAACACTCTCGCCTGTATGGATATGCTTGATGGCCCGGGCAAAAAGCGGTGCCACGGATAAGGTTTTAAGCTGGGGAAACTGTTTTTCTGCAGGGATATCCACCGTGTTGGTGACCACAATTCCGGATATAACGGTTTTACTTAAATTTTCCACAGCCTGGCCACAAAGTACCGGGTGGGTCGCACCAACATAAATATTGGCTGCACCTGCCCGTTTCAAAGTATCAACGGTGCTCACCAGGGTTCCCCCTGTGGATATTTCATCGTCAAAAACAATGGCATCCAAACCCTTTACATTACCCACAACCAGCCCCTGCTTCACATTGGAATCGCTGAGCCTACGTTTGTCAATGATGGCAAGGGAGGTATCCAGACGTTTGGCAAACCGGCCGGCTCTTTTAGCCCCGCCGGCATCCGTGGCCACCACCACGACCTTTGATAGATCCAAAAGCGCTGCAAAATAATCACATATTGTGGGCATGGCTGTTAAATGATCCACAGGAATGCTGAAAAATCCATGCACGGCATCGGCGTGCAGATCCATAGTCAACACCCGGTCTGCTCCGGCAGTTTTCAAAAGATCCGCCACCAGACGGGCAGCAATGGAAATTCTTGGGGCATCCTTTTTATCGGACCTGGCATATGAGTAATAGGGAATTACAGCTGTAATTCGTTTGGCAGATGCGCTACGCAGGGCATCCAGGGTGATCATCAGCTCCATAAGGTGATCACTGACAGGCGTGGTTAAAGACTGGACCACAAATACATCTTTTTCCCTGACACTTTCCTTAATTTGAACAAATAAATTGTCATTTGAAAACCGGGACGTTTTCATAGGACTTAAGGAAATTTCGAGATGCCTACAAATTTCTGTTGCCAGATCCAGATTGGATCCACCAGAAAATATTTTTAAATCGTCTGTCATTTTAATTTTCCTGAAGGGAGTTTTAATTCGCGCTTTTTAATACCAGTTTACAGATTAAGAAACAAGAGATTGGGAATAAGAAATAAGCATATATTTTTTGTTACAGGATGAATATATTAAATATTATTTTAAAAAAGGATAATAGTAATAACAATTAAGACTTAAATGTTTATAATTAGATTAATTATATGATATTATTAATGATTATTTTGTTTTTTCTGTTTAAAATTTGGAACAAAAGATTTTCAAAAATACAGGGTATTGAATACCTGTTTTTTAAGGGTCCATAAAACAGGCTTTTTGAACAATTTATTATTAGGTGTACATCAACACCCCTATACCCTTTAAATTCGAGGCATTTCAGTCATCTAAAAAATTATAAAAAAAAATTATAAAAAAGGATGTCAATAACTTTGAAAATATTCGCATTTTAAGGCAAAAAGCCCTAAGCGAAGTGACTGCAACAACCCAACAGCAAGGAGGAAAAATTATGGACGGACAATTGAACTGGTTTAAAGGCGGCCTTTTACTGGGAGCCGCATTTCTTTTGGCAGTGGCTTTCGTGAAACCCATCGGGGTGTCCACCCAGTTTGTCATTGCCGACGGTATTGTTTGGAATCTGTTTTCCGATACTGTAATTCAAAAAGATCCGGCAAACAAATCAGGATATGCCAGCCCCAATGCATATTTGAATAAAAGTGGTGGAAAATACGCCAAAAACGTTGCAAAGCCTTTGAACTACAGCTTTGTATTTGTCATTGCCATGTTCATTGGTGCCCTTATATCGGCACGATTGGGCGGACCACAACCAACGCCCCAGGATCGCATTGCCCCTGAGCCCTGGCGAAACCGTTTCGGACAAAACCCTGTGCTTCGCTATGCAACGGTATTTTTAGCCGGTGTGCTGGTTCTTTTCGGTGCACGTCTGGCCGGCGGGTGTACCAGTGGTCATATGATGAGCGGCATGATGCAGACATCTTTGAGCGGATACCTGTTTGCCCTTGGCGCATTTGCCGCAGCTGTTCCCATTGCTATTCTTGTTTACAAAAGAAAATAGGAGGTGACCCATGATTATTTTTCTTGCCGTCATACTCGGCCTTTTTTTTGGATTTGCGCTGCAACGGGTGGGTGCCACCAATCCGGCAAATATTATCAATATGCTGCGCCTGACCGATCTACACTTAATGAAAGCCATCTTTTTTGCCATTGGCCTCAGTTCAACGCTATTATTTGTACTGATGAGTATCGGTATCATTGATCCGGGACACTTTTCCGTTAAAAGCAGTTACGTTGGTGTGATTGTCGGCGGGGCTATCCTGGGAGCCGGATTTGCCGTGGCCGGTTACTGCCCGGGTACAGGTTTGACAGCCCTTGCCGACGGCCGCAAAGATGCTCTGTTTTTCGTGTGTGGCGGGCTTTTAGGCGCCCTGATCTACACCTTGGTATACGGCAGTATTCAAAACACCTGGCTGTTTAATAAAATAGCAGGCGGCAAAGTTATGCTGGCCACTGGCTCGGATACGTTTCAGGCGATTTTACCCGCCATTCCGGGCACGCTGTTGGCAGCGGGTATCGGAATAGCATTTATGATCATTGCATGGATTCTACCTAAAAAAGTATAGCTTTGATTTGAACACAAAAAATTATTGTTTGGACGAACTGAATATCGGAGCCCATATGCAAAGTTTGCATATGGGCTATTTTTTGTTTAAACAAATATTTTTTAAGCTTGGGGAATTTCCAAGAGAATGGGTAATATATTAAGTATTTTTTTAAAAGAATAATAGTAATAATAACCAAGGATCAAATGTTTATAATTAGTTTAATTGTATAATATTATTAAGTATTCTTTTGTTTTTCTTGTTAAAAACTTGGAATAAAAAATTTTTAAAAATATAAGGTATTGAAGATCTGTTTTTCAAAGGTCCATAAAACAGGCTTTTTAAACAATTTCTTATCAAGATTGAATCCAATCCCTGATACCCTTTAAATCCGATGTATTCCAGTTATCTGAAATCCTTTTCTCGATGAATTTTAAAAACAGGGTGTCAATAACTTTGATAATCTTCATGATTAAATTTGGTAAGTGTTTGTAGTGACTCGGAATAATTCAACTTGGGTTTCTGTTTATACGTATCTATAAATCATGTCTCATGAATACCACCGAACCATAAAATAATAAGACCTTGTTTTTTAAGACGGAAATTTAAGATACGGAAAAATTGATATATCGTTCAGAATAACAACATCAGAATAAGTTTCATTAAATGATCGTTTTTTGAGACTCATAAAACAAGAGCACCAGGCTTTGCTTTTGCCATTTTTTACCTTTCTGAAATAATTGGGAACGATTTAAAAATTTGAGAAAAGGTATGGAATACCAGCGAGAGTCTATGGTTCTCAACCTCCTAAAAAATTGAGGTTGTCATGAAGGTAGTCTTCTCCTTAGTTTACCCTGGTTTGACCTGTAAAAGTATCAGAAAATTAATCAGGATTTGATCTGGTATCATTGACATTTTGGGATTCTTTTGGCGGTCAACCATTGGATAATTATTTTTAAGTATGACCATATTGCTTTTGTCATTTTGACGTAACTATGTGTCCACTCTTTTGTAGCAGGATGATCAGACGTATGATCTGTTTCGACTACTCCTGGATTAAAGCCAGAAGTTCTTCGGCAGACATTTTCCCGCTTAAGTCGCTCCCCGTGAGAAGATTGTCCGCAAGTTTTCGTTTTCGGCGATGCATCTGCACAATTTTTTCTTCCACTGTTCCCCGGGTAATCAAGCGATAAATAGTCACAGGCCTGCGCTGACCAATACGATGGGCACGGTCCGATGCCTGATCCTCCACCGCCGGGTTCCACCATGGGTCCAGGTGGATCACATAATCCGCTGCTGTAAGGTTCAACCCCACGCCCCCAGCTTTGAGACTGATCAAAAACACATCTCCCTCCCCGGATTGAAAGCCATGGATAGCCTTCTGCCGCTGGGCAGCCGGTGTACTGCCGTCCAGGTACTGGTATTTGATTCCAGTCTCATCCAGATATTTCCGGACAATGGTGAGATGTTTCACAAACTGACTGAAGACAAGCGCTTTATGTCCATTGGTGATGAGTTCATCCATAATTTCAGAAAAAACCGCCAGTTTACTGCTGTCAATGGAAATTTCCTTGTTGACAAGTTCACTATGGCAGCATGCCTGGCGCAGTTTTGTGATTTCCGCCAGTATTTTGATATGCTTTTGGCCGCCATGGCTCTCATCATCGCTTGTGAGTCGTTCCAAGGCCTGTTGACGCAATGCTTCGTAAAATGCCATCTCTTCTTTGCTCAAATTAATATCCAGCACAACCTCTGTGCGGGAGGGCAGTTCTTCCAGGACCTGGGCTTTGGTACGGCGCAGGATAAATGGCTGGAGCAGTCGCTTGAGATCTTTTCGTGCCTGGGCATCTCCTTGTTTTTCAATGGGAATGGCAAAGGTTTTGTTAAATTGCTCCAGGGTTCCTAAAAGTCCGGGATTGATAAACTGAAAAAGATTCCACAGCTCACCCAAATGGTTTTCAATGGGCGTTCCGGTGAGAATCACCTTGAATACGGCCGTCAGCTCCATGACGGACCGGGATCTCTGGGTGGCAAAATTTTTGATTGCCTGGGCTTCATCCAGAATTACCATCTGCCAGGAGACAGCAGACAATAAGTTGGCCATCTTTTTTTGCTGCATCAGGCCGTAACTGCATACCAACACATCAAAGCTGCCGGCATCGTCCAGACTTTTTTTCCGGTTGCTCCCGCCAAATAAAATCAGATTCAGACAAGGTGCAAAGCGGCCGGCTTCGGCGACCCAGTTGGCACAGACCGAAGTGGGGGCAATCACCAGTGAAGGGCCTTGCGGGGCATGCTTGATGAGCATGGCCAGAGTCTGCATGGTTTTACCAATTCCCATATCATCGGCCAGACACGCTCCCACCCCCCAGTCTGACAGACAATTCAGCCAATTGATCCCCTCCAGCTGATAATCACGCAACTCGGCATTCAGAGTGGAAGGTGCCGCCAGGTGTGGATCTGTCTGGGTTTGAAGCTTTGCAATGTGAGCTTTCCATGCTTTGTTGGAACGTAAGATGCCGACTTCCTGAAAAAAACCTTCCAGGGCCAGGGCGGCCAAGGGGTGAAACTTTACGCCTTTCCCATCTCTGACGGAGTATCTGTCAAGCGTCTGGAGCCTTTTCCGAAAAGCGCGTGTTAATTTAACGAATTGACCCGGCTTCATCTCCAGGAATTGGGTGCTGCTTTTTTCAAGATATTCCAAAAGCATCCCCATCTCCAGGGTAAGGTGTTCATCCACCACCACCTGACCGGTCATGGCAAACCAATCTTCTCCCCCTTTGATGTTGAGTCGGCAATTGGTGAACGATACGTTTCCCAGCAGCTCAAAGGGTTTGCCCTCGGGCCACTCCAGCACAATCCCGTCTGCCTCTTCCTGTATCTCCAATTCCTGCAAAAGCTCCAGGGAATCTTCCACCCCTGGAAAATGCCACTCCCCCTGATTCTCTTCTGCGGTCGCAAGGGTTGGACATCCATCAATCAACCGGGCTGCCAGCTCTTTTTCAATGTTCAGCTCCCTCGTGGTTTTCATCTGGATGCCATTCACCCGGGCAATGACATTTTTTCCTTTGCTGCCGGGGAAATAAGCAGGTCCCTCTTCACCCAGAGGACGGACAACCATGGAGAGTTTCAGCCCCTGTCCCAGGGGCGAGAGTTGAACATGGAGGGTTGAATCCGATTTTGCCTCGGAAACAGTTTCACTCCCTCCTTCTATATCCGAATGGATGGTGATATCCCCTGCCAGTGTATCCATGACCTGGACAATTTTATTTTTTGCAGATATCGGAAATGAAGCCTCTTTGCCAAGAATATCGGCAATGGCATAATATTTTGCGTCCAGCGATACTAATTTGATGCGAGTCGGGGTCTCCTCTACCACCACATGTTCTGCCTTAAAATGACGCCGGGGCCTGGGAGACAGAACAAAGGTAAATTGGCCTTTAACATTTTTTGAAATTGTAAGTTCAGGCTTTCCATGGACCAACTCCATCCGGGTGATTCCATCGTTTGAAAAAAGCAAGGGATGGCCAACGACATCAGGCATATAAGTGTCATCAAAGATATATTCCACCTTGGTGTACCACCCATCTTTGTAGCTATTGGCATAGATATGGCCACAAATCTTTTTATCCTGTTCCGTCAGATAGGAAAATGTTCTTTTCTCACTGCAAAGCCGTTTCAAGGCAATGGGGCGCCCTTTTGTCCAGACGCCTTTGGCATTTCTTTTTTGCTCCCTGGGGCTGATAGTGCACTCACCATTATTGACGTAGTCAAGGAACCAGGCCATGCGTTGATCGCTCTTTTGTTCCTGGTTTTCCCCCCGTTGTTTTGCAGGGGATGTTTTGGGGTTCAAGGCGAGCAGGGCATTTAAGGTGTGCTCCCAGATTTTGCTTTCATTGATCAGTCCGACCAGGACAGAAGGATTCTGCTTTTTACCGTTTTGGGCCTCCGGCCCGGATAGACTTTGGATAAGGCCTTCAAGCTCTCCGGCAAACCAAGTATATTGCCTATCTGCTGCAAACGTATGAAGTTGTTTTATATCTTCAAGTCTGTTTCTTGCCTCTGCCTTGTCCACCCAGTAGTAAGCAAACAAGGTGAAACAATCAATGGCCGGATGTGAGGGATGATCCCATGAGCTAACCCAGACGTAGTGACGAAGAATACGATCCGCCCCTCTGGAATTGCCTTGCAGATAACCCAAAAGCCCACCCAACAAGCCACATATTTTTTCAAAGTCTATTCCCGCGACCAGACACACTCTGGCCCGGGAAAAGCTCTCATCACTGCCCTCTTTGATCAGGGCCAGGATATAAAAGAGCCCCATGAACCGGTTGAAAAAGACTTTCTTTTTCCCCTTTATCCTTTTATTCAGAAGATCCAGTGCGTTTTCATACAATGAGATGGATTTCTCTGGCTTGCCTTTACAAAAAGCGATCCATCCCTGAAGACACAAACTGTTCTCAAGGTGTTCGCTTTTTTTTCCATGGTTTTTAAGCCAGGCGTTCAGACAATCCTGTTGACCGGTGAGCATCCATTTTTCCAATACTGCGGCCTCAAGTTCTGATTCACATTTTTCAGACCCCTGGATTACAAGAGATTCCAGGTAATCGGCATAGGCATCGTTCTGGTCCCAGCATTCTACTATCCTGAGATAAGGTACTTTCAAAAAGCTTGTGTGGACATCCGGCGGCAAACGGTGGAACCAGTCCGGATCAAAGGGACGACAGCAGATATGTCCCCACACCATGAGAAGCGGCTCTTTGTCTAAAACAACATGGTGTTTGAATTTTTCATAAAGCTCAGCGGCCTGGGCCGTCTTTTTCTGATAAAAAAGAATCCGCATTCCAGCCATCAATTTCATCATGGACAGAGACTGTTCCTGTGCCAACCCTTCTTCTGTAAGATTCAGTGTATGTTGAAGGGTATCTATTAGTGTTGTGAATGTCTTCTCAGTAACAAGGTGTCTGGTCAAAATTTCGATATAATCTCGGTTGATAAATAGGGTACTGCGGTTTTTTCCATGCAATATATCTGTGCGAAGAAGGGTATCCAGCGGACTACGGAGTAGCTTAAACATGGCGTTCCTTGTTCCGGAATCAAAGGATTTACCGTCTTCCGTCTTTATGTCCAGGGCGACAAGACAGGCAAGTAACTGGGTCTGACTCAACTTGGCGTAGGAGATAGAAAGAATCTGCAGAATCTTTTTTTCGAGAAAAGGTAAGTTATGATATTTTTCCATAAAAGTTTGGTTTTCTAACGACATAGGCTCTTTTTCCCTCCTAATTTTTTAAATATCTTAGAGCCTGTTTAAAAATTAGGGGATCGAAGCGAAATCTCATGAGAATGAGAACCAATTTTCTCAAATTTTTTGTTAATAGCCGGACTATTGGCCTAAAATTTGAGGGGATTGGGGCTATTTTCATGGGATTGCAGCCGATTCATCTATTTTTAAACAGGCTCTTATGTGTACACCTCTTATGATTCAATTTTCCTTAGCAAAAGGAAGCCGACGCTATTTTGAATACCAACCCGAGTCACTGATGATGGAATCGCCATGAGAGCCGTGGCATTTATCCTCGCTTGCACCAAAGACAAAAATAGACACTGAAATTACTCATCAACACCAAAATTCCGATCAGGATGAAACCTTCCCTGGGAAAACCGGAGGGAAACCATACATCAGGGTAGAACAAGGGCAAAATATAATGGTCAACAAAGCTATTCTCATAGCCTGAAACCGTCCCTAAATGTCTCAGGTGATTTTCAAGGTGAGTTAACGGACAAATCCATCCACATATTTCGATACATCCTCCCCATATAAATGCAGGTATGTGGCCCAAGGCAAGGCGTGGCCACCGCCACACTAATGCGGCTCCAAACACTACGAAAAGAACAAAAAAGAAATGCAGCAGAACTGTGAAATCAGCTGCAATACGATAGAGCATTATCTTGCTAACGATCCTGTTGCCGATACAAAGGAAACAAGTCCCCTCTTAGTTAAACCAGTAGTGATTCTATATCGTGTCCCTTCTATACCGGCTTCAGAAAAGTCCACTTTGCCATCCTGAGGGGTATAGCCTCTCCACGGAGTGGCGCGTGGCCGAAAAGCTGTTAACCGAATAAGTTCATTATTTTCAAGAACAAAAAAGCAGTGAATAATAGACGTTCGCCCCCAGATCTTAAAAACCAATTTCCCAATATACTCCATAGGGGCAATATCTGAATATTTATATTTTTGGGGATTTAAGCCATCCTGCACGGCATCTTTAAATCGATATGCTTTAGATGCACAAATGACATCTTCTTTTTTTAGCGCAGCATATGTAAACGCTTTTTCTTTAACGCTTGGTTGCATAAACTTAAAAATAGACCGGATTTCACAATACTCAATAAATTCTTCAGCGTCTTTTTTAGGGAATTTTCGTTGAATCAATAACTTACCGGATTCGGGGCAAGTTTGTTGGGAACAAAAAGATCGTTCCAAAAAACTGGTACCCGGGGTGCTTTTTATCTTTTGAATTCTTTTAATAGACACGCCCAAACGGTTTGCTATTTCACTAAAGGAATAAGCCTCTTTATATAGGCTTTTAAATACTTGTAAAGATGATACGGACACACTAACATTCGCCGTGTTCGCACTTGTATCAACTTCAGAAAAAATATCTGCGTGATTATCTATAATTTGTAATACTTGAATCGGACCAACCCCTATGACACGCGCCGCATCTTCCAATGAACATGTTTCATTCATTACATTCTGACTCCGGACACACAAAGGCCTTCTATCCGTACACCAAAATTATTTTTAGTAAACCCCTCGGCCAAGGCGTTAAAACTAACGATAATAATAGTTCTCAATGGGATTTTCACTGCTGTTTCTCATTTAATATTTGTTCAGGTTGGTAAAAAAAATATAAATGTCATATTAAAGAGGCAGAGTCAAGTTCAGTGTCTTCGGTCCGGAATACAACAGCTTTACAGGGAAAGCCTACTGTGCTCATTCGTCTGAGAAGCAGGCTTCGTCAGATAGATAGTCTTCACCCAAGCACCTCGATTTGATTTGCCTTTTTGTATATATCAACCACCCAATAACAGATCAAAATAACGCCATGTAAAAATCGAAATCCGGGCTATTAAATTGGGTGTGTCCCACCTTTTACATAAGGTGATTATTTGATTTGACAAAGCAGGCTCAAAATTAAGCCGAAATCGAATTTTATGAAAATTTGATCGCTTTTTTATCCTTGAGGATAGGAATAGTAACCATTTTTCATGAAAATATTTCCTTTTTAGAGGAATTATGGGCATTCAAAAATTGGTCTAATTTTTGCAGATGTAAAAGGTGGGACACACCCATTAAATTCGTCCTTGCCATCCAGGAGCCAGTCAGGATATTCTCCAATAAAGCTGACGGTTGGATAACATTCAAATAATCACTTGGTTGCAAAAATAGGAATCAGAAACCATGGAAGAAACTAATCCATACGTGGGAAAGAAGATTATTGAGGGAGTCAGGGAACAGATAGCCATTGACGACCCGCCAGAGGTGAAGGAAACATACGACAGACTGATTGCCGACGGACATCCTGACCAAGAGGTTTTAAAGATGCTTGCATGCGTTCTATCGACCGAGATGTTCGAGATTATGAAACACAAGCGTGTTTTTGACCGCCAGCTTTACGTCAGACGACTTCTGGCTCTCCCAACGTTGCCATGGGAATAAATACTGAAAAGTCAATAAGCCTCTTTCACCACCTGTTTGACAAAATTATTGGTTTCGCATTGATATGAATCCTAACTTATTAATAATTATGGTGACTCAAAAATGAATTTCAATATTAATCAACTTGATGAAATAGAATACGATGGAAGTAATGAATCAGAAGAGGCATTAGAAAGCTACCAAGACTCTGTTTTAGAAAAATTTGCACTTTCACCTGAAGGCCAGGAACATATTAAAGCAGATCCTGAAATGGGATTCTGGATTGCTCAGCTTATATATTATGGATTTGGTTATATTGGTGTTACTTTGCCTCAGATGGATGAACAAGATATTAATGAAATCATAACCGATCTTTTCCCAAGAAAGATTTCCTTGAGTTCCCCTGAAGATGCTAAAGATGCTATTCCCGAATTATTAGCATTTTGGCAATTCCTTAAAAGCAAATATAAACTTTCAAATGCAGATATTATCATTAATCTATTAGTTAAAATTGAACCACAGTTTAATGACATTATGAATGATTCATCTAAATTTGGTATGGCTAAATCATTCATGTCAATAGGACAGAAAGCAGGTTTTGATATGACCGATCAAAACCAAATGAACAAGTTTGTTCAAACCTATAATGAAAGCATAATGGAAGATTCAAGCGAGATACCATCAACAAGAAAAGCTTTGAATTTTATTTCTGAAAACCCACAATCGAAAAAAACAAAAGAAAAAAACAAACAAAAAAGGAAAAGGGCTAAGGCTTCACGTAAAAAAAATAAAAAGAAGCGTAAACGCTAAACTTAACGAATCAATATTAATACCGGATAGAATCGACCGGGCTGGTATCTAAAATGGCCAACTCCCACCCTCAGGCAGAAAAGAATAACAGGGATAGTCTGGGGGTTAATTTTCACCTGAAAATAAAACTTGTGATAGAGATAGTCCTCTCCTCAATTTCCTATGGCTTGTTCGATCATTGTTCATCTTAAACCGGGACTAATCGATAATAAACCACTTGCTTTCGCTTAAACTAATAGATAAGTAATTATTGATAAATTGAGGATTTAATCCAGAGCTCTCAATACGT
>Ga0193965_1000342_pt1 | contig 15518 bp, 14 predicted proteins | sample FB_8_MG_FD_140330 | JGI IMG/M metagenome (GOLD analysis project Ga0193965, IMG submission 140330) | Microbial mat bacterial communities from the Broadkill River, Lewes, Delaware, United States - FB_8_MG | ecosystem: Environmental > Aquatic > Freshwater > River > Microbial mats | place: USA... | reverse complement strand
TTAATCTATTTTCCATAATTCATATTACCTTGTTTTATATAAAATTTAATTGAATTTTAGTTATTTATTTTAAATTTGACTTGTGTAGAAAGCTATGGTTAAAAGCTTGCCCACTCATCATCACTATTATTTGAAGTTATTGGTTTAATATTTGAAGATTTTTGATTTGACCCTATTGATTTAGGAGCTTTTTCAATAGCTTGTGGTTTAGAGATATTTTCATTTGAATTACTAATATTTTTTGATTTAACATCATCTTTACCAATAAACTCTTTTTCATTAGCATTATTTACAACAGTTTGAGCTATTGTTTGTGTTTGCATAGCTATATCTTTTGTATTATTAGCAACACTTGCGTTTTGTTGTGTTTGTTGGTCTAATTCAGTTACAGCATTGTTTATTTGCTCTATACCTTGCTGTTGTTCTTTTGAAGCCATTTCAACATCTTTAATTATTTCAAGAGTTTTAGAAATCGATTCATTTAAATGTGTATATCCATCTATCATCTCATCAGCAATTAATTTACCGTTATTAGCTTTGTCTGTTGCATTTGTTACAAGAGTTTTAATCTCATTTGCTGCTTCGGCACTTCTACTTGCTAGGTTTCTTACCTCTTGTGCAACTACTGCGAACCCTTTTCCTGCTTCACCTGCTGTTGCTGCTTCTACAGCTGCATTTAGTGATAGAATATTTGTTTGAAATGCGATTTGGTCAATAACTGTAATAGCTTCATTGATTGCAGTAACTTCACTATTTATCTCATCCATTGCAGTGGTTGTTTTTGAAGCTAAGTCTTGACCTTGATTTACTGATTTAGTTACTTCATTTGCATGTGTTGCCATTTGAACAACGTTTTCAGTGTTATTTGTTATATTTGAAGTTATCTCTTCTAATGCTGCTGCTGTTTCTTCTAAACTTGCAGCCGCTTGATTTGAAGCTGTACTTAGTGATTCTACATTACTAAATAGAATATCAGAACTTTGTTCAAGTGTTAGACCATTTGCTTTATTTTCAACTAACATGTCATTTATTATTTCAGCCAGATTATTTAATCCCTGTGAAGTTTTACCAGTAGGGTTTGGTATCCTATGTGTAAAATCAAGCTCTTGAAATTTAGAAAGTGCTAGTTGTATTTTCTTTACATCTCCACAAATATTTTGAGACATAATATCTAGCATTTGGTTGAAAATTGTTTTTAGTTCTTGTAATGAATCATTTGAAGTATTTTTTTCAATTCTATCATACAAAATACCATCTTTTGCCTCTTCTACTATTCTTTTTACATCTTGAATTAGAGCATGATCTTGTTCTATTAAAGTTTTTGTCTTTTGGATATTTTCATTTACAACTACTGCCATTTGTCCTAATTCATCTTTTGAATTAGTGTCTAAAAGCTCAACTGAACTATCTTCTTTGTTTAAGTATTTAAAGAAATTTGATAAACCAATTTGAAAAGTACTAATTGAATTTGCAATTGTTTTATTGATAAACAAAATAAATATAGAAGATAAAATAATCATTATTAAAGCTAATATAAGTGTAGTGTTTATAAGATTGTCAATTTTTTCTTCAACTATTACTTCTGTATGTTCAGCTAATGTTTTAAGTAAGCTTTCTGTTTTTTGAATAGTTTTTCTCAAAGTTCCCTGTAAACCCTCTTTATGTGTAAGTCCTATCTTTATTTCTGCTTCAATTAAAGCCAAAAAATCTTTTTTATAGGTTTGAAGGTGTTTTTTTATATCATCATGTACTAGATTACTATTGTTTATAAGCTTGTCTATTTTAGATTTATACTTATCAACATATTTAAGATCTCTTCTTAACATAAAATCTTTTTCTTGTTTTCTAAGATCATAAACTTTAGCTAACAATTCATAATTTTTTAATTTTTTTGCAGTATCTTGAACATTGAGAACACTTGCTCTTAGGGAACCGTATAGGCCTGTTTTTTCATTTAAGCCGATTTTTTCTTGTAATGCCATATATTCAAACATATATTTTTTGTAATCTGCTGATATTGAAATAAAATCCTTTACTCCAGAGTTATTGATTCCATTGTCTTTTAAAAGAGAAGCTAATTTATGAGAATCTTCAATAAGTTTGTTGTAATTCTTTTCATATTTTGTTTTATACTTCATATCTTTTCTAAGGATAAAATCCTTTTCGTTTCTTCGAAGCATCAACATATCGCTTTTCATCATCTCGATCTCAGTTTCGATTTCTCCATAATGGTGTGCATCCCATACGAACTTATACATAAAAAAACTAATGACTGAAAAACCGATCACCGAACCAATCAACAAAATAAATAATTTTGCTTTTACTGTTAAATTGTTTAACACTATTCTTCCCCTTTTGTTTTAATAATTGTAAAAGCAATCTTAACTTTTACTTTATATATTTAATTAATCTCATTGTAACATCATTCCCCTTAAATTATTTGTTAAGTGAATGTTAAACCAGCAATTCTAACTGAAAATAAATTCCACTAAAATATCCCATAAATAAGGCTTTTTTCAGATTAATAGTTATTTATATCGTTTAATTATCTAAATTAAATGAGTTCTATTTATCATTTTATCTAAGTACTATAATGTTTTTATGAAAAAATCACTATATTTATGATTTATTCCCTTTCAATAATGATTAAAAAAGTCTATTTCAAGGAATTATTATGATATTTATTTTCAGTTAGAATTGCTGTTAAATCAGTATTAAATGCAATATCATCTTCAAACTTACCTGATGAAGATAAACAAATACTAATAGATAGTATTGAAAATATTTTTCAAGTTTTAGAAAAAATAGATTTTAAAAAAGTGGTTTTTTAGTATGCTATTTTTTACATTATTTACAGCATTTTTTAGAGATTTGATTGATGTGTTGCAGTTTTTGGATAAATTAGATATTGAAGATGATGCACTAAGATTAGGTGGCACAAAAAAGCCCAAGCCAAAAAATGGCTCGGGCTTTAATTTGGGAATGTGAATAGAAACGAAACCGTTTTTCTTTTTTATGATACTTTTTTCTCTTGTTCGAAATCTTTATTATTTGAAAATTGAGTTAGATATGTTTCAATTTTGTTAAAATGATTAATGAAAAATAGTAGTATTTGCAAATCTAAATAAGATATTTAGTATTTATTTCTAAAAATTGATTAGATTTTTTTGTTTTAAAAGAATTGAAAAATTTTGTGAAGTTTTTTATAGTGGCAGAGAGTGGGGGATTCGAACCCCCGGAGGTGTGACCCTCGCCGGTTTTCAAAACCGGTACATTCGACCAACTCTGTCAACTCTCTACAATTATATAATGGTGCGAATGATCGGAATTGAACCGATACTCCGAAACCGGAATTGGATTTTAAGTCCAACGCGTCTACCTATTCCGCCACACTCGCATGTATTCTTAGTTTTTTAAACTAAAGGTAAAGTACAAAGATAGTTTTTTAATCGGTGGTGCGGATGAAAGGACTTGAACCTTCACGCCGTTAAGCACCAGATCCTAAGTCTGGCGTGTATACCAATTTCACCACATCCGCTTAAAAATTAAGACCGATTTAGTGGTACTCCCAGCACGATTCGAACGTGCGACCTACGCCTTAGAAGGGCGTTGCTCTATCCAGCTGAGCTATGGAAGCTTTTCTATCTTTTTTCTTGTGGAGGAATTATAGTAAACTATTACTTAAAATTAGCTTAATCTATAAATAAATTTCTAAATTCCTCAAAATTTCTAAATTAGACTATATATTTATACCTAATTTTTTCATTTTCTTTTCACTTAAATAGATTTTTTTATTATCCATTACACCAATTTTATTTTTTAACATATCTTTTGCTATTTTTTTAGCATTTTTTAAACTATGCATTTTATATGTTCCACATTGATAAATATTTAGTTCTGGAATATCTGATTCTTTTTTTACTTTTAATACATCTTGCATAGATTTTTTCATAGCAGATGCAACTTTTTTTGGAGATGGAGAACCTAATAATGACATATAAAAACCTGTTCTACAACCCATAGGACTACAATCTATAATCTCTACACTTTTACTATTTAGATGTTCTCTAATAAATCCTGCAAAAAGATGTTCTAAAGTATGTATCCCTTTTCCATCCATTTTATCTATATTTGGTCTATAAAATCTCAAATCATACACAGTTATTGTATCACCTGATTTTGTTTTCATTGTTTTTGCAACTCTTACAGCAGGTGCATTCATTTTTGTATGGTCAACTCTAAAGCTATCTAATAGAGGCATAATTAATCCTTTTTTCTTTAATTTAAGATATTATATCTAAAGAATTTTAATATTAAAACTTTTTAGATATAAAAAAACAGATGATAAAATACCATCTGTTTTATTTTAATTAGTTTTAAATATATGAAATTTAGTGACTTTTACTCACAACTACTAACATTTTTAAGTTTATTGCACAAAATCTAATAAATTGATAAATAACACAAGTTCTCATTTTTGTTGCAAACTTACCTGGTAACATTGTTAAATTATATTGCTCATTTTTAGCAAAGTTTAATTCTTCTTTTTTCATTTTATCTCCTTAATAATTTATTTTTTAAAACAATAACTCCTATTCAGGAATCATTGTCCAACCTGGCTTAAGTTTAGCTTTCCAAATAAACATATGGTGTAATATATGTTTTATCCAGTGACCAGCAAGACCTATTTCACCAAATGTATAATCTGTATCTCTACCTGTTCCTGGATATTTTTCAAAGTTTGGAACAACAGGATAAACAGTCATAGCTGCAGCTGTTCCATCAAGTAAACCTTTTCCAGCACTAGCAACACAAGCAGCACCCATTTCAGCCATACTAGCTTCGTGTAAAGTAGCACTTTCACCTTTTGTTATAAGGTCACAAACAGTATGAGCAACAGCTTTACCTATAATACCTGCTGGCATACCTGTTCTTGGAGGTGTAGGGTTAATTGGTGTTCCATTTGGACTTTTTGCAGGTTTAGATATAAGATGTGGTGGTGCAAAAGCGATACCAACAGCAAACATATTTTTATATGTAGGGTTTTGGTATGTTTTTGGCCAATCACTAGCTTTCCAATCCTCATAAGGTTTAGGAGTATAATCAGCATCAACTTTCATAAATCCATTTGGAGCAAAAACACTATCTGTAATATCAGAACCATCTTTAGCATAAGCTTTTAATCCAACACCAGCAAATGGAGGGATAAGCATAGCAAAGTCAAAAGTCTCTTCACCAGTAGTACCATCTAGTAATTCATAGCTAACTTTTCCAGCTTCAACTTTATTTGTATGAGCTCCTATTAACCACTCAACATTTCTTTCAGCAAATAGTGATTCTGCAAAAAGCTTAGAGCTTACAGCATATCCTCCAACTTTCATATGAAGTCCACCCATACCAAAATCACCTAAAAATGATTCATTTGATATCCATTTCATATCTGCCATATCTCTTACACCAGCTTTTTTTAGCTCATGTTCAATATTAAAAATATATTCAAAAGCAGCACCTTGACAAGTACACATACCATGACCTGTACCAATTAAGAATTTTTGTCTCTCACCATTTTTCATTTTTTCAATACATTTTGCTAGTTCGTGAGAAGCATGAACGGCATGATCAGCTGTACAAACAGAAACAGTGTGTGCTCCCATTTGGCTACCCTCACCTAATCCTTCTGTTGCACCAAAGTTTAGTTTTGGTCCTGTAGCATTTACGATATAATCATATTCTATTGTTTCAATCTCTCCAGATTGAGCTTTACTTGTATGTTCTATTGTTACAAATGGTTTATCACTATCTTCTTTCCCTTCAGGGTTTAAAGATACTGCTTTTGCTTGTTTATAAGTAATACCTGCTTTTTCATATACAGGTGCTAGGTCAAAAGTAACTTCATCTTTTGTCATTTCACCTACACCAACCCATATATTTGAAGGTATCCAGTTCCATTTTGAATTTGGTGTAACAACAACAACTTCATGGTCTTTACCAAGCCATTTTGCAGCAAATGTAGCAGTAGTATGTCCAGAAACACCACCACCTAAAACAACTAATCTTGCCATATATTATCCTTTTTATTTTTTTTAATAAGTTTACTTTTATATTCTAATAAATTAACTTTTATAAATAGCTTAAATTCATATTAAATTTGCTTATAATAATTATATCTTAACCTATTGTAATCTAATACGTTGAGAGTGTGTAATTGCAACTGCAATTGCATCTGTAATATCAAGAGGTTTTATCTCTTTTTTTATACCTAATATTTTTTTTACCATAAAAGCAACTTGCTCTTTTGTTGATTTTCCATTTCCTGTAACTGCTCTTTTTACTTGAAGTGGAGTATATTCACTAAAAGGACCAATATTTTGTAATATTTTTAGACTCATAGCTCCTCTAAATTGAGCTAGTTTTATAACACTTTTTGGATTATGTGCAAAAAACATATCTTCAATTGCAACTTCATTTATAGAATGTTTATTTAAAATTATATCTAAACCTTGTTCTAACTCTAAAATTTGTTCTTGTAATATTCTTGACTTCATTTTAATAAGTCCAGCTTCTAGTAGATTAGTAGTATTTTTAGATTTATCTATTTCTAAAATTGAATAACCACAATTAATTGTACCTGGATCTATTCCTAAAATCTTGATATTATTCACTATAATAAGCCTTTTTATTAAATTATACCCTATTTTTACTTTTTTTTGGTATAATAACATCATATATAAACAAAGGGATCTTTTTATTTTGACAACACAGAGTATATTAAAAAAATTAAAAAGTAAAATATCAAAAAATGAATTTGAGAGATACTTAAAACAATTAATATATTTAGATACTATTTCAGATAAAAAAGTAGCTATATTTGAAGTTCCAAATAGTTTTATAGCAAGGTTTATAAAAACAAAATATTCATCTATTATAGCAGATATTATAGAAGATATTTCAAAAATAAGACCCACTATAAAAATAGAAACAAAAAATGATAATACTAAAAGAGATTCAATTGTAAAAGATGAAAAAAAAGATGAATTAGAAGTTGTTGAAAATAGTACACCTTTAAATGAAGCTTTTACTTTTGATACATTTGTTGTTGGAAGCTCTAATGAGATGGCGTATACAGCTTCAAAAGCTGTAGCTAAAAAACCTGGTATACAATATAATCCATTGTTTATTTATGGCGATACAGGGCTTGGTAAAACTCATCTTTTACAAGCAATAGGTAATGATGCTTTAGAAAAAAATAAAAAGGTTATTTATGTAACTGTAGAGCAGTTTATGAACGACTTTTTATTTAGTATCAAAAAAAAGAATATGGAATTTTTTAAAGATAAATATAGAAATTGTGATCTTTTACTTATTGATGATATACAGTTTTTGACAAATAAAGAGTCAACACAAGAGGAGTTTTTTCATACTTTTAATGAGTTGCACTCTTCAAATAAACAAATAGTACTAACTTCAGATAAAATGCCATCTGAAATAGGTGGAATCGAAGAGAGATTAAAAAGTAGGTTTGAGCATGGTTTAAAAGCACATGTTGTAAGTCCTGAGATAAATACAAAAATTGCTATTATCGAAAAAAAAAGTGAACTAAATGGTATATATTTTACAAAAGAGATAGTTAATTTTATTGCTATTAATTTAGATAACTCCGTAAGAGAGATAGAGGGTGTATTGATACAAATCAATGCAAATGCTACACTTTTAGGGAAAGAGATTACTATAGACTTAGTAAGAGATTTACTTCAAGTACAAGTAAAAGAGACAAAAGAGAATATATCTTTATCAAAAATTGTAGAGATGGTATCAAGCGAATTAAATGTGAAGCCATCAGATTTAAGGTCCTCAAAAAGAACTGCAAATGTTGTAAAGGGGAGAAGAATAGTGATATATTTAGCAAGAGAGCTTACACATAACTCTATGCCAGATATTGCAAAGCTATTGGGTATGAAAGACCACTCTTCTGTTTCAAAGAATATAGCAAAAGCAAATGAGTTAAAAGAGAAAGATGAAAACTTTAAATTGATAATTGAAAATTTAAAAAACAAAATTATAAATATATAAAAAGGAAAAAGAATGAAATTTAATATATCAAAAAATATTATAGAAAATATTATCTTTTCTATGCAACCATTTTTAAATAAAAAAGATTTTAGTGCTATAACATCTCATATTTACATTGAAGTTAATAATTCTAATTTGATTATAAAAGCAACAGACCAAGAGATAGGAATTAAATCAACTATTCCAAATCTTCAAAACACAATAGATGGAAAAGCTACTGTAAATGGAGCTAATTTTTTAAATATTATTAAAAGATTAAGAAATGATGATATTGTATTTGAAGTTATGGATAATTTTTTGAATATTAAGCAAAAAATGTCTAATTTTAAATTACCTATGTATAATCCCCAAGAGTATCCAGATTTTCCATCTAAAGAAAATTTAGAAGAGTTAGATATAAATACACTTAATTTAATAAATACAATAAGAAAAATAACCCCTGCAATCGCCCATAATAATCCAAAATATGAATTAAATGGAGCATTAATAGATATAGAAGAGAAAAGAATAAATTTTGTAGCTACAGATACAAGAAGATTAGCTATATCAAATCTTGAAAATATTTCAAATAGCCCAAAACAATTAATTGTTCCTAAAAAAGCTATCATAGAGATACAAAAATTATTTTTAGATGAAGCTGTTATTAAGTATGATAATACAAATCTTATTGTATCAAATCAAAACTATACATTTTTTACAAAATTAATCAATGGAAGTTTTCCTGATTATAAAAGAATTATTCCAAAAGATTTAAAATATAGTTTCTCTTTTTCTAAAGCTAGTTTAATAGAAGCTATAAAATTAGTAACATCAATAGAATCAAAAATAAAAATCACTTTTAATAATAATGAAACAGTTTTTGAAAGTTTAGATAACGATACAGAATCAAAAACAACAATAGATACTTTTTTAAATATAGATGAGAGTTTTTATATAGCACTTGATAGTAAAAATATATTAGATTTTTTAAGTGGAAGTAGTAGTGAAAACATAGATATAGGTTTTAATGCACCTAATTTACCAATATCTTTAAAAGATAATAACTTTATAACAATAATAATGCCAGTAGTATTATAAAAGAAGGAATAGAATAAATGAATGAAAATGAAATTGTAAACGAAGAGATGAGTCCAGAGATTAACGAAGATAACTATGGTGCTAGTAATATAAAAGTACTAAAGGGTTTAGAAGCTGTAAGAAAAAGACCAGGTATGTATATAGGTGATACAAGTACTAATGGTTTACATCATATGGTTTATGAAGTTGTTGATAACTCTATTGATGAAGCAATGGCTGGATTTTGTGACACTATTAAAGTTACAATTACAAAAACAAACTCTATTATAGTTTCTGATAATGCAAGGGGGATACCAACAGATATTCATCCAGGTGAAAATATAAGTGCTGCTACTGTTGCTCTTACAGTTTTACATGCTGGTGGTAAATTTGATAAAGATACTTATCAAGTATCTGGTGGACTTCATGGTGTTGGGGTATCTGTTGTTAATGCTCTTTCATCTTCATTAAAAATGACTATCCATAGAGATGAACAAATTCATTATCAAGAGTTTTCTGAAGGTAAATATGAGAAACCTTTAGAGGTTATAGGAACTTGTAAAAAAACAGGTACTACAATAGAGTTTCAACCAGATGCATCTATTTTTGAAAAAACTGAATATGATTTTAATATTTTAGCAAAAAGATTTAGGGAAGTAGCATATTTAAATCCATCTATTACAATAGAGCTAAGAGACCAAAGAGATATGAAAAAAGAGATATATCACTTTGAGGGTGGTATAAAACAATTTGTTGAAGATAACAATAAAGCAAAAGCTATAACAGATTCTATCTCATTTAGCTCAAAAGAGGATGGTGTTGAAGTTGATATAGCTTTATTATACAATGACACATACACAAATAATTTAAGAAGTTTTGTAAATAATATCCATACAGTAGATGGTGGTACCCACGAAACTGGTTTTAAAGATGGACTTACAAGAAGTATTAGAAAATATCTAAAAGCAAATGCAAATTCAAAAGATAAAGATGCAAAAATAGATGGAAATGATGTAAGAGAGGGGCTTATTGCAATTGTAAGTGTAAGAGTTCCTGAACCTCAATTTGAGGGTCAAACAAAAGGGAAACTAGGAAGTAGTTATGTAAAACCTATTTGTCAAAAACTAACTTATGAAGCATTAAATAAATATTTTGAAGAAAACCCAACACAAGCAAAACTTGTAATGGAAAAATCTTTAATGGCAGCTCGAGGTAGAGAAGCTGCAAAAAAAGCAAGAGAGCTTACAAGAAAAACAGACACTATGTCAGTTGGGACTTTACCTGGAAAGTTAGCAAATTGTCAAACAAAAGACCCAGAGATTGCTGAGTTATATCTAGTGGAGGGAGATTCTGCTGGTGGTTCTGCTAAGCAAGGTAGAGATAGAGTTTATCAAGCTATATTACCATTAAAAGGTAAAATTTTAAATGTTGAGAAATCAAGACTTGATAAAATATTAAAATCTGAAGAGATTAAGAATATGATAACTGCTCTTGGTTGTGGTATAGGTGAAGATTTTAATGAAGAGAAAATAAGATACCATAAAATTATAATTATGACAGATGCCGATGTTGATGGTAGCCATATCCAAACACTATTACTTACATTCTTTTTTAGATTTTTAAGACCTGTAATAGATAAAGGTTATTTATATATTGCACAACCACCTTTATATCTATATAGAAAAGGGAAAAATGAAACATACTTAAAAGATAATAATGCATTAAGTATTTTTTTAATAGAACACGGACTTGCTAATTTTGAATTTCAAGGTATGGGATATAATGACCTTTTAGATATGTTTAAAATTGTTTCTGCATATAGAAATATGTTACAAAGTCTTGAAAAAAGATACTCTTTAATTGAAGTTATAAAATATATTATAGAAAACGATAATCTAATAGGATTAGAAAATCAAGAGTTATATAATGAGATTGAAAAGTTCCTTTTATCTAACGGATATAATATTCTAAATAAAACTATTAATGAGCATCATATTCATCTATTTGTACAAACAAACGAGGGATTAGAAGAGCTTATGATAGATGATGAACTTTTTGCATCTCCATATTTTACAGAAGCTAATTATCTATTTAAAAAGTTAAATGAAAGAGATTTAACAAATTTTAATGGTGAAGATTTAATTAAAGTTTTAGAATCTATTGAAGATAGCGCTAAAAAAGGTGCTTATATTCAAAGATACAAAGGTTTAGGAGAGATGAATCCAGACCAATTATGGGATACAACTATGACACCAGAAGCAAGAAGATTATTAAAAGTTACAGTTGATGATGCGGAAGTGGCCAGCGATACTTTTACACTTTTTATGGGTGATGAAGTTGAACCTAGAAGAAAATATATAGAAGACCATGCAAAAGATGTTGAACATCTTGATGTATAGAGGTTAAATTATGAATTTTGAAACATACCCATTTGAAAAGTTAGCTAATTTATCAAAAGATATTGAGCCAAATAGTAACTACGAAGCTAGTAGTTTAACTATTGGTGAACCACAATTTCAAACACCATCTTTTATACAAGATGAGTTAAAAAATAGTACACAAAGTTTAAATAAATATCCAAAAAGTTCAGGAGAAAATTATCTAAAAGAGGCTCAAATAAATTTCTTTTCAAAAAGATTTGGTGTAAACCTATCTTTAGAACAGATTATTCCAACTTTTGGAACAAGAGAAGTTCTATTTAATTTTCCTCAATTTTTATTATTTGATAAACAAAATCCAATAATGGCATTTCCAAACCCTTTTTATCAAATATATGAGGGTGCTGCAATAGCTAGTCGAGCTAAAATTATACATATGGATATGACAAAAGAGAATAACTTTTTGGTATCTTTAACTAAAGAGCAGATGCAAAATGTTGATTTAGTTATATTAAATTATCCAAATAATCCAACAAGTGCTACTATTACTAAAGAACAATTGGTTCAATGGGTAAAATATGCAATAGAGTTTGATTTTGTTCTTATAAATGATGAGTGTTATAGTGAATTATATTTTGATGAAAATAAAAAACCAGTATCACTTTTAGAGGTTTGTAAAGAGGCTAATAACACAGAGTTTAAAAACTGTTTAGTTCTTAACTCTATCTCAAAAAGAAGTTCAGCCCCAGGTCTACGAAGTGGATTTATAGCTGGTGATAAAGATATATTAAAAGAGTATATGAAATATAGAACTTATGTAGGGTGTGCATTACCTATCCCATTACAACAAACATCTACAATAGCTTGGAATGATGAAAATCATGTAAAAGAGTTTAGAGATATATACAAAAAGAATTTTGATATAGCAAAAGATATTTTAGGTATTACTATACCTGATGCTACTTTTTATATATGGCTAGAGGTTGAAAATGAGCTTAAATTTACTCAAGAGTTATACAAAAGTAAAAACATTAAAGTTTTACCAGGAAGTTTTCTTGGTAGAGATGGTATAGGAAAAGGTTACATTAGAATAGCTCTTGTAGAGAGTAATGAAAAAACAAAAGAGGTATTAGAAAGACTTCAAGATTTTATAGAAAATTATAGTTAGTTTTCTATTCTAATTCTATTTAATATTATTTAACTTTTAATTTTTCCCAATCTTTTTTGAGACAAGGTAGTAGTTTTAAAAAATGTCTTATATATCTATATTTTTTGTATCTTTTATAAGTGCTACACTTCTTCCTATGGGTAGTGAAGCACTGTTTTTGTTACTTTTAGAAAAAAGTAATCCTATAACTCTTTGGCTTTTTGCATCTATTGGAAATAGTTTGGGTTCATTAGTAAATTATATTATTGGTAGAAAAGGTGTAGAATATCTTTTAAAGAAAAAATATGTAAAAGAGAGATATTTTAAAAAAGGTAAAAGTTATTTTGATAAATACGGTGGATATTCTTTATTTTTATCTTGGGTACCTATTATTGGAGACCCTCTTACATTTGTAGCAGGTAGTGCAAAATATAATATCAAAAAGTTTATTTTAATCGTATTTTTTGCAAAGAGCTTTAGATATTTTATTATAATGTATCTTTATTTATAGATAATTTAGATTAATTGATTATAATATTAAATAAATAATAAAAGGTTAAATAATATGATAAAAGTAGAATTCTTAGGACCAATAGCAAAAGAATCTTTAGAGTTAGATATAAAAAGTTTAGAAGAGTTAAGTGATATTTTAAAAAAAGATGAAACAATGAAAGATTGGCTAAATATAAGTGCTGTTGCAATAAATGATGTATTAGTAAAAGATAAAACTATAGCTTTAAAAGATGGAGATAAAGTATCTTTACTACCTCCTGTTTGTGGTGGGTGATTTATGAACTATTTGGAACTATATGAGGGTGATTTACCTGTAGAAACTATCACAAATAGATGGTATAGTGATTTTAAAAACTCAAACTATGGAGCTATTATAACTTTTGTAGGAGTTGTAAGAGATGAAGATGGTATAGATGGATTAAGTTTTGATATTTATGAACCTATTTTAAAAAGTTGGTTTAATAATTGGCAAGAGAAAGCTAAAAAGCAAAATGCTATTGTTCTTATGGCTCATAGTAAAGGTGATGTTTTAAATCATAATAGCTCTTATATAGCAGCAGTTTGTAGTCCTAAAAGAAGAGTAGCATTAGAGTTAATAGATGAGTTTGTAGAGGATTTTAAAGCATCTGCTCCTATATGGAAATATGATATTATAAATGGAAAAAAAGAATATGCATTAAATAGAAGTCAAGCTATTAATGGTGCAGGGATATTAAACTAATGAGAGTTGATATCCATAATCATACAACTTTATGTAATCATGCAACAGGAACAACAGAAGAGTATATAAAAAAAGCTATCTCTTTAGGTATTGATATATATGGTTTTTCAGACCATGCTCCTATGGAGTTTGACAAAAAGTATCGTATGGATATATCAAGTAAAAGCTGTTATGAAAATGAGATATTAAATCTAAAAGATAGATACAAAAACGATATAGAGATATTATTAGGGTATGAGGTTGATTATTTAAAAGGTGATTATATTTTAGATGACGTGTTAAATTCAAAAGTAGATTATCTAATAGGTTCTGTTCATTTTATCAATGATAATTGGGGATTTGATAATCCTGAATTTATAGGTGAATATAAAAATAAAGATATAGATACTATTTGGGAAGATTATTTTCAAGCAGTTCAAAATATGGTAAAACTAAATAAATTTGATATAGTAGGGCATCTTGACCTTATAAAAGTTTTTAAATTTTTGCCAAAAAAAGATATTAAAACTATCGCTAAATCTTGTATGGAAGAGATTAAAAAGTATAATATGGTACTTGAAGTTAATAGTGCAGGTTTTAGAAAACCAATAAAAGAGCAATATCCATCAATTCCATTATTAGAGTTAGCATTTGAATTAGATATCCCTATCACTTTTGGAAGTGATGCACATAGTGTAGAGCAAGTTGGATTATATTATGATAAAGTGAGTTCTATTGTAAAAAATATTGGTTACTCTAAAGTGGTAAGTTTTAGAAATAGAGATAAAATAATTTTTGATTTATAAAATAATTAAAGAGATGTTTTATATAAATATGGTAAAATTTATTCATATCAAAGATATATCAAAGGATTAATTGTGTTTTCAAAGTTTTTATTATTTTTATTATCAACATCTTTGTTACTTGGATTTAATTTAAATTTGACACAAAAACCAGACATTAACAATTCAAGCATAAAAAATTTATCAACAAAAGAGTATGCTTTTATAAATATAAAGTCAAATATTTTTAATCCAAAAATATTTATTAATAATAAACTAATAGGGGAAGCTCCTATCTATAACTATCCTGTTAAATTTGATAAAAAAATATCTTTAAAAGCTATTGGACCAAAAAAGTATTCACCAAATATATTAGAAAAAATTATCTTAGTAAAACAATTTGATACAAATACATATAAATTTAATTTTAAAGAGGGGTTATCAAAGCTAGTATTTATAGGAGAAGATGGATATCTTTTTATTAATGATAAATTCAAAAGAACTCTTAATTCCTCAAATAGAGTTGTTATTGTAAAAGCAAATGAAAATGTAAAGATAGAAATAAAAGATAGTAGGGATAATTTAATTATGTCAGAGTTTAAAAATTTAAAGGCAAATAAATTATATAATATAAAATATCCAACTGCATCTAATATAACTAAATTTGAAACATATGAAACAACAGAACCTGAACCAGAGCCTCCTGAACCAATACAAAGAATTGCAACAACAGTAACTGTTGGAAATTCATTATGGGAAAATAACCTTAACAATAAAACTATGTTATATAGATATAATGAAGCAGAATCTTATTGTAATCTTTTAACTTTAGAGCATAGAAAATGGAGAGTACCAACTTTAGAAGAGTTAAG
>Ga0193965_1000341_pt1 | contig 15562 bp, 16 predicted proteins | sample FB_8_MG_FD_140330 | JGI IMG/M metagenome (GOLD analysis project Ga0193965, IMG submission 140330) | Microbial mat bacterial communities from the Broadkill River, Lewes, Delaware, United States - FB_8_MG | ecosystem: Environmental > Aquatic > Freshwater > River > Microbial mats | place: USA... | reverse complement strand
TGAGGGGAATCCTGCAAGTGAAAGCATAAAAATAGACATAAAAACAGCAAGATAGGGACGGCGTTCGGAGAATCCTTTGAAGTCCTCATAAGTTAACTGTTTGATACCACTCGCAGAGATATAGCTCAATATCCCAAATGCCCCTACAGCACTCAAAAAGTAGGCTATAAGATAAAACATAATAGCAGGGACTGCAATTTGTGAACCTGTACCTATAGAGGTGAGGGCAATAAGCATATATCCACTATGTACAATACTTGACCCTGCCAACATTCTTTTGATAGAGCTTTGGGTAATTGCAAGCCAAGAACCACCTAAAAGTGTGAGAATAGCAATAAACTGAAGCATAGGGTTAAGAATCTCATGCAAAGGGACAAAATCTAAGAGATAGAATCTAAGAGCTATAGCAAAAATAGCAATCTTAAAGGTCGATGCCATAAACATAGTAATAGGAAACGGAGACCCCTCATAGACATCAATAACCCATCCATGAAATGGTACTGCACCTATTTTGAAGAGTATGGTTATCATAATAAGTGTAGCCCCAATGATAATAAGGGTAAGTTGGTCGTAGTCGTGTTCATTGATATAGATAGCAATATTAGTAAGTGTTGTTGAGCCTACAGCACCATAAATTAGAGCGGTACCTAGTATAAAAAATGCTCCAGTAATAGAGCCTAAGACAAGGTATTTCATCATAGCTTCACTACTTACTTTATTGTTTTTATGATAGCCTACAAGAGCATAGATACTAAGTGATGCAATCTCTAATCCTATAAATGCAGTCATTAACTCGTGAGCATGAGAGAGCAAAATCATACCAAAAAGGCTAAAGAGCAAAAGAGCAAAATACTCACCATTAAAGTAACGACGGCTTTTGAAGTAGTCTGTATTGATAAGGAGAGTTAGAATAACTCCTGTAATAGACATAATATCAAAGAGGAGAGCAAAATCATCAACAATAAAAACTTGCCCAAGAGTATTCTCAAAAATATAACCTTTTGGTATTTGACCAAACTGCGTAAGCACAATAGCTAAAGCAATAGTCAAAAATAAAACTGCAACAAGATTAAACTGTTTGAGTTTAAAAAACTTATATTGACTCAAAATCATTAAAGTAAATGCACCTATAAGCACAATAATCATAGGCAAAATCATATAGAGCTGATTGAGGATAATAGACATTAGAGACCTCCTATATTTTGGTTGATACTCTCTAGCGTAATAGTAATCCAAGGTTCAAGAGATGGAACAAATAAAGAGGGAGCTACTCCTGTAATAAGAAGCAAAAGTAGAAGAGGCAAGAGCATAACTATCTCTTTTTTGGATAGATCTTTAAAGCCTTGGGTAGCTACACTTATAGAGCCAAAGAGAGTTCTTTGAAGCATCCAAAAGATATAAAGCATCGCTAAGAGCATTGTTGAAGCAGTAAAGATACCTATGAGTATATTATATTTAAATGCTCCAATAATAATAAGCAACTCTGCTACAAATCCACCTGTTCCAGGGACTCCTGCGGTACTGAGAGCAAAGAATGTAAAAAAGAGAGCAAAAAGAGGTGCTTGTGAGGCTATGCCTCCTAGAGAATTAATGTTAATAGTCTGTGTTCTTTTGTAGAGGAGACCTATCATCAAAAAGATACCTGCAGAGGATAGGGCATGTGTAATAATAAAATACAAACTCCCACTCCAAGAGTAGATATTAGCAAAAAAGAGTCCAAGAGTAATTAATGAGAGGTGTGAGCCTGATGCATAGGCAAACATACGGCGAAGAGATGCTTGGGTAATAGCTATAATGGCATAGTAGATAAGCCCCACAAGTGCTAGAATAATAATAAAATCAGTATACCGTACAAGAGTCTCTTCAAAGAGTGTAAACCCAAAACGCCAAATTCCATATATTCCCAATTTTGCCATAATAGCAGAGAGAATAACGACAGCAGGGGTAGGGGATGAACCATACGCAGGTGCCATCCAAGTGTGAAACCCAACAAGAGGAATCTTAATAGCAAATGCCAACAAAAATCCAGAAGCAACCAAAATAGCTATAGAGGGTGAAAAATTAATTACAGAGAGTTTATCAATAGAGTAGGTCCAAAATCCATTGACCTCAAAGTGTGTATAGCCTAGATATAAGATAGAAAAGAGCATACTCATAGAACCCAACATAGTCATAAGAAGAATCTTTGTTGCATTATATTGACGGTTACTATTTCCATATCTTCCTATCATAATAAAAATAGGTAAAAGCATCATCTCCCAAAAGAGATAAAAGAGTATTAAATCCAAAGCCAAAATTGCCCCTGTAACACCACTTTGGAGAAGAAGCATATTATACCAGTACCCTTTTCTATGTTCGTGCCACATATAGAGATACAAAAGAGGCATAAGCATACTTACCAAAAGAAGAAGTACCAAAGAGAGAGTATCTACACCCAAATGATAAGAGATACCATAGTTTTGAATCCAAGGGAGTATACGAACAAACTGCATTCCTCCTTGTGGGTCATACTCTTGGATCAAAAAGAGAACTAATCCAAAGAGTATAAGTGAAGAGGCAATAGAGACACTTCTAAGGTTTGTATGAGAAAGACGCAAGATACTCGCACCCAAGGCGGTAATAAATGGTATAAAAATAATAGCCGTTAGAATCTGTTCCATTAGAAACCTCCAAGTAGAATAAGCATAGAAGTAGAGATAAAACTTACACCTATAAGAATATAAAATGCATAGTAGCGGACTTTTCCATTTTGTAAACTAGCCACACTCACACCCACTCTACGGTAGCTATAGATAATAAGATTGATAATATTATCTATAATCTTACCATCTATCAAGTAGAGCAAGAGTCTACTCAAAATCAAAAGAGGTTTGACAATAAGGAGTGTATAGAGTTCATCAATATAGAATTTATTTACAACAACAAATCTCCACGCAGAGTTATTCAAAGGCTCATGGACAGCTCTAGCAAAGAGTTTGTATGCCAAAGCTACCCCTAGAAGTGCTAGAGTTATATTAAGAGCACTTAAGAGATACTCTGTAGAGTGTGGAATATGCAGTGGTTTATCTGGTAGAGCTACAAAAGATGCAAAGAGATTACTCCCACCTAATGCTTCTGGTACACCCAAAAGTCCAGCAGTAGCACTCCCTACAGCGAGGATAAGAAGAGGCACTATCATACTGTTAGGCAGAGGCTCTAGCTTTTGAGCTTTTTTGCTAGGGGCTAAAAAGACTACAAAGAGAAGACGAAACATATAGTATGCAGTCAAAAATGCTGTAATAGTACCCATTACCCAAATAGAGTGATGCCCAGAGCTAAATGCTGTAATCAAAATGGCATCTTTACTAAAAAATCCTGCAAATGGAGGGATACCACTAATAGCAAGAGTAGCTATAAGCATTGGGATATAAACCCACTTAAGTTTCTCTTTGAGACCACCCATTTTGAAAATGTTTTGTTCATGGTGCAAAGCAATAATAATAGCACCTGCCCCCATAAAGAGAAGGGCTTTAAAGAATGCATGGGTAAAGACATGAAAAATACCGCTACTATACGCACCCAAACCAACCGCAATAAACATATAGCCTAGTTGTGACATAGTTGAGTAGGCCAAAATCTTTTTTATATCATTTTGGAATGAGGCGATAATGGCTCCAAGGAGTGCAGTAGAGGCTCCAATAAGAGCAATAAACTCTCCAATATCTGGAGTATTATTATACAAAAAGCTAAACCTAGCAACCATATAGACCCCAGCTGTGACCATAGTAGCTGCATGGATAAGTGCTGATACAGGTGTAGGGCCTGCCATAGCATCAGGAAGCCATACAAAAAGAGGAATCTGTGCAGATTTTCCCATAGCACCCACAAAGAGTAAAACTGCAATAAGTGTGAGAGTAGTGGGGTCTATTAGAGTAATATTTGCTTCTATCTCTGCAAATGTATATCCATAGCCCTCTAAAGAGATAAAGAGAACAACCAGCCCAATAATAAAACCAAAATCCCCTATACGGTTGAGAATAAAGGCTTTATTTCCTGCGGTAACATTGGCATGTTTTTGGTGATAGAAACTAATAAGAAGATAAGAAGAGAGTCCTACAAGCTCCCAACCAATAAACATAACAATAGGATTATCAGCCAATACAAGCAGAAGCATACTCCCCATAAAGAGGTTAAAGTAGCTAAAGAATTTGCCATAACCACTATCGCCTTTCATGTATCCAGAGGCATAGAGGTGAATAAGTGTGCCTATGACTGTAATAAAAAAGAGCATAACAGCAGAGAGTCTATCTGCCATAAATGCTATATTAATATGAAAGTCTCCTATCTCTATCCAATCAAAGAGCTTGTAATAAAAAACAGTTGATGCATCCATAGAGAGGAGTTTTGCCTCTATTACAAGGGCTATTGTAGCACTGATAGCAGGAGCGGTAACTCCTATGGTTGCATAGAGCTTCTCTCTAGGTTTTGTAGGGTCATAGAGGTATATAACACCCAAGACTAGAGCCGAAATAAATGGGATAAGTACAATAAAACTCAAGAGAATCATAAATCTCCTTTATTTTGATTTAGTAGGTTAAAGTGGTCACTATCTAAAGAGCGTTTTGACCGATAGAGCTGTATAATCATAGCCAAAAAGAGACTAGCCTCTGCCGCAATAACTGCAATAAGCAAGAGAGCCATCACAGAGCCATTCATAGATTGGTCAATGCGTGAGAATGTAACAAGGAGTAGATTGACAGAACTAAGCATCAACTCTATAGAGAGATAGACCACAAAGATATTACGGCGACTAACTACACCTACTAATCCAATGCTAAAGAGAAGAGTAGCTACGATAAAAAATTGTTCAGGTATCATTTGGTATCCTCTTGGTGTTTATGCTCATCAAAGTAGTTCTTTTTTTTGAAATATTTCTCTTTTCTTGCAATAACGATAGCTCCAACCATAGCAGTCAAAAGCAGTACAGAGACAGCCTCAAAAGGTAAAACCCACTCACTAAAGAGCTGTTCTCCCATAGATTTTAGCTCTCCATACCCCTCTTTGGTCTCATTGAAGTGTGCATGGAGTGTAAGCAGACCTTTGTAGATAAGGAGTGCCAAAGGGGTTACAAGGAGTGTTGAGAGAGCTATCCAGTAGAACTTGTAGGGTTCATCAGGAATATTTTTTTCAATACTTCCCAAAGAGATAATAACCATCAATCCAAGAACAACCACAGCACCCACAGAGACCATAATTTGAGCTAAAAATAGAAAACTATTCTCAAGAAGAGCAAAAAGACCAGCAAGGGCTAACATAGCTATCAAAAAGCTAAAAGCACTAAATATTGTATGTTTAAAGCTTATCATTCCCAAACTACCTATAACCAAGAATAGTGTTAAGATAGCAAAAATACTATTTTCGAGCATGGCTTTTCTCCTCTCCAAAGAGACCTCTATGAGATAGAAGTTGCTCTTTGCCTAATACAAAATCTTCTCTGCTATTGCCTGTAAGCGAGAAGATTCCTGTATCCATACGAATAGCATCACATGGACACGCTTCGACACAAAAACCACAAAAGATGCACTCTAAAGTATCAATAGCAAAAAGTTTTGGCATCTTCTCATCTTGACCATCATCTCTTTGGGTTGCTTCTATAAAGATACATTGAGAAGGACACGCTGTAGCACACATAAAACACGCCACACATGCTATGGAGTTATCATCTCTATGTGTAAGACGATGCAAACCTCTATATCTGCTTGTAATATCTGATGGTTGCTCTTCAGGATACTCTAGGGTATCAATAGCATTGCTATCGCTTACATTATCTATAAGGTGTTTAAATGTAATCTTCATACCCTTAAAGATGGCAGGAAGATAGAGCTTCTCTTTGATGGTAGCTCCATACCGAGGTACAACTTTGACTCTTTGGCTCATAATGATACTCCTACAACAACTATGGCTGTAACAAAAATATTAAATAGTGAGAGTGGTAAAAGATAGTACCACCCCAAGTGCTGTACTTGATCATAACGAAATCTAGGAAGTGTCCAACGCACCAAAATAAAGAAGAGGTTAAAAATCATAAGCTTCACTACAAATGTAGCAATCTGAAAAAGGGCTATGGCAATAGATGAACCAAGTGTTGAGGGGATAAGCGTAAGGTAGAGGAGTATGACTTCTACAAAGAGAGTCATTACCACAAGAGCAATACTCAAAACTTTGGTCTCAAAGGCTCTTCCGCCATCACTTGTTACACTAGGACGCACACGATTATTTTTTCGCATCCATCTAATAACCAAAAGAACAATAATTGGAAGGAGTGCCATAATACTCCAAGCAAAATTATTAAAATTATTCAAAAGAGTCTCTGTGGTAACCCAAGGGAGTTGGTAGCCACCAAAGAGCATAGTAATAATTACTGCACTAGCTGTATTCATCGCCACATACTCACCCATAAAAAACATAGCAAATTTCATAGCTGTAAACTCTGTAAAGAACCCTGCTACAATCTCACTCTCTCCCTCTGCTACACTAAAAGGAGCTCTATTGGTCTCTGCAAAGAGAGATATTATTAATATAATACCAGCTAAAGGCTGTACAATCATCCCCCAAGCAGGTAAAAATCCAAAGAGTGTTTGGCTTTGCCATGCTACCATAGCGTTAAAATCAATACTATTATAGGTAATAACAAATGAGAGAATACTCAATCCCAAAGGAAGCTCATAGCCTATCATCATAGACCCAGCCCTTGATGCACCCAAAAGTGAGTATTTGTTGTGACTTAGCCACCCACCAAAGAATATACCAATGACTCCTATAGAGCCAATTGCCAAAAACCATAATATTCCATAATCAACAGGGAGAGGTTGTACTCTAAGAGACTCTCCTGCAATAGTAATAGTATCAGCAAAAGGAATCACCATAAATGCAAGGAGTGCAGAGACAAAAGTAATGATAGGAGCTAACATCATAAGCCATCTTCCTTTTGCGATATGCTTAGGATAGTACTCCTCTTTTAGTACAAGCTTAATCACATCGGCAAAGGATTGCACCACCCCACCCAAACGAAAACCACCAACATTGGTACGGTTAGGTCCAAGACGGTCTTGAATCAATCCCGCCCCACGCCTCTCTAGCCATACAAGCACAGGTATCATCAAAAGTGCTAGTAATGCACCAAGAGCAAAGGAGATAATAGCAACAATAATGGCTGGTGTACTCATAGCCACATCCCAAAAATTCTTTTTAACATTATAATATATTTCCTTGATAGTTTTTAATTCTTAAGAAAGAGATTTTAGAATCATATTATATCTAAATTACTCACTAAAAAGTTTAATGGTATCTTGGAAGTTATCAATTATAGAGAAGAAGAGGAGTTATGATATAATTATATCAAATGTGGTAATAAAAAGAGATAACTATGACAGCCCAACAAAAAATTCAACAAGCAAAAACAAAGTTAATGTTAGAACACCCCTATTTTGGTTCTCTTGCTTCTGCTTTGGAGATAGAACAAAGCGATGATATAGAAGCTTTTGTCTCTAATGGTGAGAGTCTACAATACAATGATGAGTATTTTGAGAGTGTAGAGGTGAGTGATGTAGAGTTTGCCCTTGCAAATGGAGCTATGCACTCTGTACTTGGACATCAAAGCCGTGCAGGGGAACGGTATGAGTGGCTGTGGCAATTAGCTACAGATTATACTATCAATAATATGCTTGTCAATAATGGTCTCACCCTCCCCCAAAAAGCAAATTTCCAAGAGAGATTTGATAAAATGTATGCCGAAGAGGTCTATGAACTCCTCCGTGATGAGATTCCTCAAGAGGAGTTAATGGAGAAGATTCAAGAGAAAAAAAAAGAGGAACAAGAGCAAAAAGAGGAACAAAAAGAGACTCAAAACCAAGAAGAGTTTGCCGAGCAGATATTCCAAAAGATGAACAGACAAGGCACACTCCCCCAAGACCTTCAATATACTCTTCCTCAATATTTTAGCCATCAAATAGATTGGAGAGAGGCTCTATATGGGTATATCGCCTCTCACTCCAAAAGTAGTTTTAGTTTTATGCCTCCAAATATGAAATATCTCTATCGTGGTATCTATCTGCCTAGTCTAAGTAGTGATTTATTGCGGATAGTTATAGCCATAGATAGCTCTGGTTCTGTAGATGATGCGTTGGTACGAGTCTTTTTGGGTGAGGTAGAGTCTATTATGGGGCAGTATCCAAACTTTGAGATAGATGTTATTATAGCAGACTCCAAAATTCAATCGCATCAAGTTTTTTTGGCAGGAGAGCCATTGAGCTACGAGATACAAGGCAGAGGAGGTACAGACTTTGCTGTTGTCTTTGAGTATATTGATGCAAATATAGACTATCCTACCGCACTCTTGTACTTTACAGATGGGTATGGAACTTTTCCTGAGGCACAGCCCTCTTATGATACCTTATGGATTATGCCTGATGCAGTAGAAGTACCTTTTGGTGAGGTGCTTTGTATAGAGACTACTCTTTGATTATATTTACTATATCCTCTTCTCTTAGGGACTCTTTAACAATAGTAAAGACCCCTTTGGTCATTAAAGCACTCTTCAATCCTATCCCTGCATCACTAGCAATAAAGTAGTTTACACCTCTCTCCCAAAGAGTCTCTGGCAGAATATGAGTAGGTTTGTCATGGGTTCCATAGAGGGGGTTTGGAATAATCTCTTGAGAGAGAATTGTTTGATGGGCTATCTTTACAAAGAGAAGATACTCTTCTCGTACTCCTAGTGTGCTAGAGCCTTTTGGATTTGATGTGCTATAGGCTATGGTAAACTCCTCTTTTTCATCTTCTATCAGCAGAGTACTACCATTAATAAGGGCTGTGGCTATTTTGGTATGGGCACTATTGATAATACGAGAGAGAGTAGTCCGAGAGATACCCATAGAAACGGCGGCTTGTTCTTGGTACATATTATTATAATCCATCAAATATACCGCCTCTATCTCTTCGTGAAGTAGTGTTATGGAGTTACTTGATTTGCCTAGAGGAGCAAACTCCCTAAACATTGGTTTAAACCGAAGTTCTCTTTTGGATTTGCCTCTTGCCATATAAACTCCTTGGTAGATAATTTTTTTATTATAGACAAATGTTCATAATTTTTCTCTAAATAGCTTGACTTTTGAACATATGTCCACTATAATTCAGGATATATGTTCAAAAAAAGGAGTAATTATGAAAATAGCAGTACCATTAGATAGTGATAAAGAGAGTATATTCAAACGAACAGGTCAAGCCCCATTCTTTGGAATATACCAAGATGGAGAACTTACAACAATTATAGACAATAGCCATGGTCACGAGAGCCATGACCACCATGAACATAGCCAAGACCACGAAGCACATACGCAACACCATAGAAAAGATATAGCAGGTCTTGCGGAGTGTGATTGGATTATTGTGCAGTTAGTAGGAGAGCATATGCAAGAAGCTCTTAGCTCATTTGATATTAAAATCAAAAAAGTACGCCAAAAAGATGGCACAAATGCCCATGAACTTGTAACCAATTTTATACAACAACAGGAGTCAAAATGAGATTAGTCTACCCAACCGATGAAGCAGATGGAACACTAAGCAAAAGAGGTGCCCACTTTGGCAAAGCAAAATACTATACAATAGTCACTCTTATAGAAGCCAAGGTTAGTGATGTAGAGGTGATAGCCAACCCCGGACATGCTAGTGGTGGATGTAGTAATGCTGTAGCTAATATTATGGAACTTAATCCTGATGCTCTCATTGTAAGTGGTATTGGTGGGTCACCTGCCCAAAAATTTGCAGAAGTAGGCTTGAGTCTCTATTATGATAAAGAAAGTCCAACAGTTCAAGAGAGTATTCGTGCCTATATAGAAGCAAAACTGCCACAAATCAACACTGGAACTTGCTCTGCACATTAAACTCAGAAGTAACAAAAAAGGTACAATGAGGCTTGGCGTAAGCGTAATTTAAGATATTATCCTTATTATGGCAGTTCGAGTCCTCTTTGGGGATACCAAATAGTAATTAGTATTAAAATATATAATTTTAGGATAAATAATGAGAAGAGCATATAATTTTGGAGCAGGTCCCTCTGCACTCCCTACAGAGGTACTCCTAGAGGCACAAAAAGAGCTATTAGATTTTAAAGGGTCTGGATTATCTATTATGGAGGCTTCTCATAGGTCTCCACTCTATGAAGAGATTCATAATGGAGCCATATCTTTGATGCGTGAACTCTATGCTATCCCTGATGAGTATGAGGTACTCTTTTTGCAAGGGGGTGCTTCTATGCAGTTTGCTATGGTGCCTATGAACCTCAAAAAGAGTGGAAGAGTGCAGTTTGCTAATACAGGTACATGGTCGAGCAAAGCTATCAAAGAGGCAAAGATAGCAGGAATGAGTGTAGAAGTTGTTGCAACTTCAGAAGAGACCTCTTTTGATAGAATACCAGAAAATATAGAGTTTGATGCAATGGTGGATTATGCACATATCACCTCTAATAATACTATCTATGGGACACAATATCGTCTCTATCCCACTACACAAGCACCTTTGGTTGTAGATGCATCAAGTGATATATTCTCCTATCCTATAGATTGGTCAAAAGTAGATATGATGTATGCAGGGGCTCAAAAAAATGCAGGACCATCAGGAGTAACAATTGTAATTATGAAAAAATCTCTAATTGGTGAGATAGATGAGTCTGTACCTACTATGCTTCGTTATAAAACTCACGCAGATAATAACTCACTCTACAATACACCACCTACTTTTGGTATCTATCTTTTGGGGCTTACCCTAGAGTGGATCAAAAAACAAGGAGGCATCAAAGCTATAGATGCTCTAAACCAAAAGAAAGCTACACTTCTTTATGATGTTATTGATAGTAGTAATGGTTTTTATGTTGGACATGCTCAAAAAGAGTCTCGCTCTGTGATGAATGTATCTTTTAACATTAGAGGGAAAGACAAAGAGTTAGAGGCAAAACTGATTCAAAAAACTCAAGAAGCAGGAATGATAGGACTCAAAGGACACCGCTCTACAGGTGGATTAAGAGCCTCTATATATAATGGAGTGAGTTTGGAAGCTGTAGAGGCATTGGTAGTATTGCTTAAAGAGTTTGCACAAGAGGTTCAAGATGTCTGATTCACTTTTGCTCTCTTCGGCTATGATTGTAGCTTTGGTAATACTTTTGCCAATTCTCTTTCATCTTACGCGTTATTTGGGTGCCAAGAGTGATAATAGTCGCAAAAACGAACCCTATGAGGGAGGCGTAAGAGTCACCCATAAAGATGCAGATGATATCTTTAATGTCAAATTTTTTCTTGTTGGTATTGTATTTCTTATCTTTGATGTAGAGGTGCTTTTTTTGTTTCCTTGGGCTTTAAATTTAAGAGAATTAGGGATATTTGGACTCTTGGAGATGTTTTTATTTATAGGTTTACTCGTAGGTGGACTCATCTATGTATATAAATCAAGGATATTACGATGGATTTAAGTCAATCAGACCTACTAGGCGATAGTGTTGTTGTTACAAAACTCGATGCAGTTATCAACTGGGGGAGACAATCATCACTCTGGCCTTTTGTTTTTGGGACGGCGTGTTGTGCGATAGAGTTTATGGCTGTAGCAGCGAGTCGTTATGATATATCAAGATTTGGTGCAGAAGTTTTGAGGTTTTCGCCTAGACATGCCGATTTATTGGTAGTAGCAGGAACGGTTAGTTATAAACAAGCACCTATCTTAAAACAAATTTACGACCAAATGCCTGAGCCAAAATGGGTTATAGCTGTGGGGGCTTGTGCGTCTACAGGCGGGTTTTATGACAACTATACTACACTTCAAGGTATTGATGAGATAGTTCCTGTAGATGTCTATATTGCAGGGTGTCCCCCTCGACCAGAAGCTATTTTGGATGCTATTATACAGATTCAAAAACAGCTCAAAAGAGAACCTACACTCACACTCAAAGAGAGAGATTTTCAAGGGAAACTTGATGAAATTTAGATATAAATTAATTAAGGTATCATCACAGATATGAAAGAAAGTTTAAAAATATTTTATCAGGATCTTAGAGGTTCCTTTATGGATCTTCTTCCAATTGTTGTTGTTGTCGCATTTTTTCAGATTTTTATTGTACAAGCTATGCCTGAAAATATTACTTCTATTGTGATTGGGTTACTTATTGTTGCTGTTGGTTTGGCACTCTTTATTCGTGGATTGGAGTTGGGTATTTTCCCTGTGGGAGAGAACCTAGCTACAGATTTTGCCAAAAAAGGCTCTCTCTTTTGGCTTTTGGCTTTTGCCTTTACTATAGGGTTTTCTACTACTGTAGCAGAACCTGCATTGATTGCTATAGCGAATAAAGCAGCATTTATTAGTGATGGCAAGATAGATGCGTTCTTTTTGCGTATGACTGTTGCATTCTCTGTTGGATTTGCAATTGCATTAGGGACTTTTCGTATTCTTGTAGGGCATCCTATCCAGTACTATATTATCTCAGGATATATATTGGTTGTTGCTATGACATTTTTTGCACCTGTTGAGATTATTGGACTCGCTTATGATAGTGGAGGGGTGACAACCTCTACTGTTACTGTGCCTTTGGTTGCTGCATTAGGAATAGGACTTGCGTCAAGTATCAAAGGGAGAAATCCTGCAATAGATGGATTTGGGCTTATTGCGTTTGCCTCTTTGATGCCGATGATTTTTGTGCAAGGGTACGGAATTATTGTCTACTCTACTGTAGAAGCCACCCAAAAAGTTGGAGAAGTTGTTGATGTTGTTGTCCAAAAAGCAGAAGTAGTTGCTTATAGTTTTGACTGGACAAATATACTCTTAGAGCTTCTAGGAGTTATCAAGGATATAGCACCAATACTTATTGTAATCTTCTTTTTTCAATATATTATTATTCGCAAAAGCGTTCCACACTTAGATAGAATTATTGTAGGAATTGTTTTAGTTATTTTTGGTTTATATGCCTTTATTGTTGGTTTGGAGATGGGGCTTTTTCCTATTGGTGAGACGATAGCATATCAGCTTACAGCAATGAAAAACAATCTTCTTATCTATCTCTTTGCATTCTTAATAGGTTTCTCTACAACTATGGCAGAACCAGCACTTTTGGCTATAGCTATTAAAGCCGAAGAGATTAGTGAGGGAAATATTAATCAAACAGCCCTAAGAATCATTGTGGCTATAGGAGTTGCAATTGGTATATCATTGGGTTCTTATCGTATTGTAGCTGGTGACCCAATTCATTACTATATTATTGTAGGGTATATATTTGTTATTATCTTGACCTATTTTGCACCTAAATATATTGTGCCTATTGCCTATGATAGTGGAGGGGTGACGACCTCTACAGTTACTGTCCCTTTAGTCGCAGCTTTGGGTCTTGGACTTGCAGAAAATATAGAAGGGAGAAATCCGCTTATTGATGGATTTGGGTTGATTGCTTTTGCTTCACTCTTTCCTATGCTTACTGTTATGGCTTATGGTATTTATGCAAATATTATTAAAAACAAATCAACCAAAGAGGAGAAATAATGAAGTTTACAGCATTAGTCATTATGATAGAGGACAAAAAAGAGGAAGAGGTAATCAAAGTTGCCAAAGATGCAGGTGCAGGTAGTGTAACTATTTTGCATGGAAAATCTATAGGATTAAATGAAAAAAAGGTATTCTTTGGGTTAACACTTGAAGAGAATGTATCACTGCTTCTTTTTCTGTTACCTGCTCGTGTCTCACTAAGGGTTATGCGTATTATTAACAAAGAGTTTGACCTTCCAAATATGGATAATAGTGGTGTTTCCTTTACAATACCTTTAAGTCATGTAGTTGGATTGGATATGGAAGAAGTACATAAATTTGAAGATGATATTCGTCATCTATTATAAAAAGGAGAGAAAATGTTAGTAAAAGATATTATGACACCAAAAGATAAATTAGTGAGTGTATCACCTATGTCAACAGTTCGTGACGCTCTAAAAACTTTGAAAGAGCATCAAGTTCGTTCTGTTGTTGTGGAGAAGAGTGAGGATTCAGGAGCGTATGGACTACTCACTTTTAAAAATATTTTAGAGACTATTGTAGCTGAAGATGGAGATATAGATCTTTTGAATGTTTATGATATTGCAACTATGCCAGCACTCTCTGTCTCTGCTTTGATGAATGTTAAGTATGCTGCAAAGATGATGGTTCGTAGCAAGATTAAGAGACTTCTTGTGATTGATAATAATGAGCTTTCAGGTATATTAACAATGACAGATATTGTTGCTGTTTTAATGGAAAGTGTAGATAGCGAATAAAAATTTAGATATACTAATAAAAATATAAAAGAGAGCGAATGCAATTTATAGAAACACGCGGTAATGATGGGAGTAGACCAACTAAGGTCAATTTCTCTGATGCAATTCTGGATCCTAGTGCAAGTTTTGGAGGTCTTTATGTCCCCGAAGAGCTTCCTGTAGTAGGAGTAGAGTTTTTAGAAAAACATATAAATAGTCACTACAAAACTCTAGCAGAAGATTTTTTAACCTCATTTAATATTGATATTGATTCTGAAGTAATTCTACAAGCATTAGCAAGATATGATAATTTTGATAATCCAAGTAATCCTGTGCCAATAGAGCAGATAGAAGAGAACTGTTTTGTGAGTGAACTCTATCATGGACAAACTCGTGCTTTCAAAGATATGGCACTCCAACCCTTTGGATATATCTTAAGTCATTTAGCACAACAAAGAGATGAGCAGTATCTTATCATGGCTGCTACAAGTGGTGATACAGGACCTGCTACACTAGAGACCTTTAAAGAGCAAGATAATATCAAAGTAGTCTGCCTCTATCCTGAAGGTGGTACAAGTGATGTACAGAGACTCCAAATGGTAACAGAAGAGGCAAAAAACCTTAAAGTAATAGGTGTTAAGGGTAATTTTGATGATACGCAGAGTTCTTTGAAGTCACTTCTATCATCAAAAGATTTTAGAGAAGATTTAGCCTCAAAAAATATCAAATTAACCGCAGCAAATTCAGTTAATTTTGGTCGAATTATCTTTCAGATTATCTATCATATTCATAGTTATCTTGAGCTTGTTCGTAATGGCTCTATAGCATTAGGGGATGAGATTTATCTTACCGTACCTAGTGGAAACTTTGGAAATGCTTTGGGTGGGTACTATGCCAAAAAAGCAGGACTTCCTATCAAAAAGATTTTGATTGCCTCAAATATCAATAATATCCTTACAGATTGGATAAATAGAGGAGTCTATGATATTAGTCATAGAGAGCTTGTCTTAACCAAATCTCCTGCTATGGATATTTTGAAAAGCTCTAATATAGAACGGGTTATGTTTGATAAGTTTGGAGCAGAGCGAACAAAAGAGCTTATGGACTCTTTGGATAGAGAGCAAAAATTCTCTTTGACTCCTGATGAACTTGCATCTCTTAGAGAAGATTTTGATGCCTGTTATAGTGATGATGCAGAGGGTGAGGGTGTTATAGCTCACTATGCAACAAAGGGTTATATAATGGATCCTCATACAGCTACTTGCATACGA
>Ga0193965_1000340_pt1 | contig 15648 bp, 11 predicted proteins | sample FB_8_MG_FD_140330 | JGI IMG/M metagenome (GOLD analysis project Ga0193965, IMG submission 140330) | Microbial mat bacterial communities from the Broadkill River, Lewes, Delaware, United States - FB_8_MG | ecosystem: Environmental > Aquatic > Freshwater > River > Microbial mats | place: USA... | reverse complement strand
TTATATCAAATTGGAATAGTTCCTCTCAAAATTTTGAATGTTCTGTTAATACTTCACAGATGGGATACTCTTTTAGTAGACTCTATAACTTTATTGATGATAAAGATGGAGTAGGCTCTGTATTTGGGAGTAGATTCAAAATTACAGTTGATGCGTATAGCTGGGTTGTTTTAAAGTTCTTATAGAGACTCTACTACTACTTTATGTTGCACCCAAAGGTTTTGGGGCAACACTTTTTAGAAAGATAAAACGAAGAGAGTAAACTTTAGGAGTTAGAGGAGTCTGTTGGACTCTTGTCTAATCCTGATGGACTCACATACTGGTCGTTGAGTTTTTGGATTGCTTCTCTTCCTTGGGTCATAAGTATATCTAGCTTGGACTTGGTACCTTTGTGCCAATTGCGTCCCCCAAAACCAAAGATTGAACGCCACCATACTGTATTGTGCGTGATAGCTTTGGCTATAGAAATATCTTTTTGTTCCCATTTTTTGGACTCTTGTCTTGCATAAAAAGAGCGTGATTTAAAGTGGGCTAATATCATAAGAATAGTAAATAGACCTATACCACCAATCAGACCTGTAGAGGAGTTAAGGAGTGTGTCAAAGAGACTAAAATTAAATTGAATAATTGTAGCAAGAGTAATCAAAAGACCCATCATAGCTAAATCAGTCCAAAATACTTTTTTACCCCACCCTTGTAGAGCCTCTTGAAGGAGTGGAATTTTCTCCTCTTTTATCTCTTTGGCATAATCTTCTAGTGCTTTGATAATTCGGTATGCTCTCTCGATACCTACTGTATCCATTCTCTCTATAATAGCCTCTATATCATGGTCTTTTTTGCCTTTAAGGCGTTTGGCAAGTGCTTCATCTTCGATAGGTTGGGCAGCATCTTCATTGTAGATACCATAAAAGTTACCAGATATAAGACCCTCTTGGGATAAAGCTCTTTGCCATGAGCCTATAACATCCTCTAGGTTATCTTCTTTTGCTGTAGTATCTATTTGATTGAGGATATAGAGTACTTTATTGGCATCTCTGTGGTCTATTGTTGCACCTACTAGATGCTCTAGGGTATCTCTCATAGCTCCTGGTTCTGGGTGCCGTGCATCAAAAAAGATAAGTACCAAATCGGACATCTCTACAATGTGATTGGTAATTCGTAAGATACCATCTCGTTGACTATCAGCATCAAATCCAGGAGAGTCTATAAGGATTTTACCTTTGACTCTTGGAGCTTTGAGTGTTTTGAGTTGCAAATAGAGGTTGACACGATTGCCCTCACCAGGGTCTACTTTGTCTACTTCTTTACTAATATTATAAAAAGGAAACCTTGGGTCTGCATCAAGTGCTAATCCAGGGAGGGTAATAGGAGTTTCATTGTTACCATAACATACAACTGTAAATTTATCATCAATAGCTTGATTTCCACTCTCTTGGATAGGAGTTCCAACATAATCATTAATAAAAGTTGATTTCCCTGCCGAAAATGTACCCAATACAGAGATCATAGGCCACCAAGAAATGTTACTTGTATAGGTCTCATCAGGAGTTATAAGCCCTACTTTATGACCTATCTTATCAAGGGCTTCATACTTATTTATTACATCCAAGAGAACAGGGTTCTCCGCAGAAAGGTACTCTTTGAGTTTCTTATATCGCTCTTCTGGCATCATAGTCGTATCCTCATATAAAATTATGGATATTATACCTTATGAGTTTTAATCTACTCCACTCTTGTAACACTATATCCGTTACATTGAAGATAGCTAATAATACTTTTATCTCCCAAGAAATGCATAACCCCAAAAGCAAAAAGATAGGCTGTTTTTGGATTTTTTTCTACAAGAGATTCTATCTTTTGCAACATAGTAATATTTCGATTATAGAGCATAGCTTCCATAAATTTATCTTCTAACTCTTTATATCTCTTCTCTTGTGCCATTGTACTCAATATAAATTCGAGCATTTTTTGCTCATTTCCATTAATATAGAGCTGTTTCATCTGCTCTATGGCATTTGGATTTTTTTGTAAATAGTTTACAGTTGACTCTAGCATAGCCACCTGCTCATCTGTGCTAAATCTATCCATAATAGCTACTTGTGACTCTATAGTCTCTATACCTCCAACGCTCTTATTTTTCTCTTGGGCATATTTGTAAATAGTAGCATCTAGGGCTTGAAGATTTTGGTATTTGAGTTGGTTTTTGATTAAAGAGACAATAGAAGATAATGCCCATATCTTTGTAGTATCAAAAGAGCTTAGGGAGAGTTGTGGATTTATCCCTTTGAGATAGGTATCTATTTGTCTATAGAGCTTAGAAGAGATAATCAAAGAGAGGCTTTTGGCATCATGACGCATCATAAGCATAGCACTCTTTAGAGCCAATGTATCATCTATGGCTACTTCTGTATAGATTGTATCACTCTTTTCAATAGCTCTTTTGAGTGAACTAGGAAGAGTTTTTAGTTTAGGGTCACCTAGATGGATAGTTCCAAAGAGATAAAAGGTATTGCTCTTATTTGTAACTTTCCACAAAAAAGGTCTCTCTATAGCACTATTAGCAACACTACTCACAGCAAATAGAACAAAAAGTATCCAAAGTTTGATAAACGGCATCTTCTACTCTACCGTTACACTTTTGGCTAAGTTTCGTGGCATATCTACATCATTACCCAAACGAATAGATATCTCTAGTGCCAAGAGTTGTGTTACTACCATCATCTCAAAAAATTCTAACATTGGGTGTGTATCGTAGTGTGTTTGTATAAAATCGTCCGCCAAATCAAAAGTCTCTGAAGAGATAGCAAGTATAGTCGAATCCCTTGCACTTAACTCCTCGACATTACTTTTTATCTTGTCATAGTGCATACTTTTTGGCATTAAAGCAATTGTAAAGAGTTCACTATCTGCAAGAGCTATTGGACCATGTTTCATCTCCCCTGCGGGATACCCCTCTGCATGGAGATAAGATATCTCTTTGAGTTTCAAGGCACCCTCTAGGGCGAGAGGGTAGAATATATCTCGTCCAATAAAAAAGAACCCATGCCCATGGAGGTAGCGTTTGGAGAGTCTATGGAGTTTATTATGGAGCGTATCTGTAACAATTAAAGCTTTTGGAGTATGAAGCATTGCATCTATCTCTACGGCTCTTTGCTCTTTGCTTAAGATACCTTTTTTTTGAGCTATCTGTAGAGAGAGCATCCATAAAACCATCATTTGTGTTGCAAATGCTTTTGTACTAGCAACTCCTTTTTCTATCCCTGCACGGGTCAAAATAGCAGTATCACTCTCTCGAACAATAGATGAATTATCTACATTACAGATAGACAAACTCTTTAATCCAGCTTTTTTTGCCATTTTGAGTGCCTCTAGTGTATCTGCTGTTTCGCCACTTTGAGAGATGGTAACAAAGAGAGTAGAGCTATCAAGCAGAGGCTCTTTGTATCTAAATTCACTAGCAATCTCAACATCACACCGAATCTTTGCCAAGCGTTCAAAGAGGTAGCTAGATGCAAGAGCAGTATGATAGCTTGTGCCACACGCACATATTTTGATAGATGTAATATTATCTAAAAGTGTTGTATCAAGCTCTTCAAAGTAGACACGGTCTCCTAGGATACGCCCCATCATAGTATCACTTATTACATCACTCTGTTCATAAATCTCTTTTTCCATAAAAAATCTATACCCATCTTTTTGTGCCAAAGTCTTATCTGCTACGAGGGTTTGTTTATTCATACTCACAGCCTCTTCACCTTTAAATACTTGTACATTTGCTTTTTGTGCATAGCCATATTCACCATCTTCAAGATAGTAGACCTCTTTGGCTTTTCCTATGATAGGCGTATCAGAAGAGGCAAAATAGACATCTTTTTTGTTAAATCCAATTAACATAGGTGAACCATTTTTGGCAAAAAAGATAGTTTTAGCATCTGATTTAGTAATAAGCAAGATAGCATACGCACCCTCTAATCTCTTTATACACTTTTTAAATGCTTCAAATGAGTCATTTGTAAGAAGATAGTATTTCTCAAAAAGGTGGACAATAACCTCTGTATCTGTCTGACTCAAAAAGTTTACCCCCTCCTCTTGAAGCTCTTTTTTGAGTTCTTGATAGTTTTCAATAATACCATTATGGACAACATAACTATACTGTCCAAGGTGAGGGTGTGCATTGAGTTCTGTAGGTTTACCATGTGTTGCCCAGCGGGTGTGTCCTATAGAGACACCAAACCCTTCAGATGAGAACTCTTTTGTCTTTTCTCGAAGATTCTCTATCTTTCCTACAGCTTTAAAGTTATTTAATTTTTCATCTTCTATAACAGCAATTCCTGCTGAGTCATAGCCTCTATACTCTAGTTCACTTAGACCATCTAAAAGTATCTCTTTTTTCTCTTTTTTTCCTAAATATCCAACAATTCCACACATAGTAAGCCTCTATTCTCTTTTGATTATTAGTGACATTATGACAAAAGTTTCCATTGAATTGTGTTAAGCCACCAATATTTGGATATAATAAATCACTTTATTTTAGGAGGTAACTTTGTCACGGATATATTTCCAATTTTTTACATTCATTAAAATTGCACTAATACTATTAATTACAACAGGAGTCACAATGGCTAATTCATTGCCAAAATATTTTACAAAAACCCTTGAGAACAAGATGGAAGTGGTCGTTATACCTATGGATAATGATTCAGGAGTCATTACTAGCAATATCTACTACAAAGTAGGAAGCCGTAATGAGATTATGGGAAAGAGCGGTATAGCTCATATGTTAGAGCATATGAGTTTTAAAGCAACCAAAAAATATAAATCTGGTGAATTTGATACTATTGTCAAAAGCCATGGAGGTGTCAACAATGCAAGTACTGGTTTTGATAAGACGAACTATTATATAAAAACAGCAAGTAAAAACCTAGGTATGACCTTAGAGTTATTTAGTGAGCTTATGCATAATCTACTCCTTCTTGATGAAGAGTTTCAAAAAGAGCGTTCTGTAGTAGCAGAAGAGAGAAGATGGAGAACAGATAATAATCCTATGGGGTATCTCTATTTTAGAGTCTTTAATATGCAGTATACTTACCATCCCTACCACTGGTTACCAATAGGATTTATGCAAGATATTCTCTCGTGGAAAATAGAAGATATTCAAGAGTTTTATCATAAATACTACCAACCAGAGAATGCTATTTTGATTGTATCAGGAGATATTACACCTGAGGCTGTCTATAAAGAAGCCGAGAAATATTTTGGGTCTATTGAAAATAAACATGAAATTCCTAAGGTAATAGCAGTAGAGCCACCAAGTGATGGAGCCAAAAGAGCTATACTAGAGAAAGATAATAATAGAGTAGATACCTTGGCTATTACTTATGCTATTCCAAACTTTGAACATGATGACCAAGTAGCACTCTCTGCAATTAGTGAGCTTTTGAGTGCAGGAAAGAGTAGCCGTTTGGAACAGAAGATAGTCTATGAGAAGAAGTTAGCCAATATGATTACAGCCTATAATATGGAACTCAAAGATGCAGGAGTCTTTTTGATTATGGCTATGTGCAATGATGGCATAGAAGCTACAACCGTAGAAAAAGAGATATTAGTAGAGTTAGAGAAGCTAAAAAAAGGGGATATTACACAAACAGAGTTAGATAAACTCAAAATCAATGCCAAAGCAGATTTTATCTATTCATTAGAGAGTTCTAGCTCTGTAGCATCACTCTTTGGGGAGTATCTAGCCAAAGGGAATATTAAACCACTCCTTGAGTATGAAGAGAAGTTAGAGAAACTCACTGTAGAAGAGATTAGTAGAGTAGCTACAAAATATTTTGATGCAAACCACTCTACAACAGTGATACTCAAAAAGAGCGAGTAGACTACTACTCAAAGATGCCCTCTATAACCTTTGAGGCATCTCATCTTTAAAGGCAAGAGTCTCTGCTTTTTGGAGTATCTCTAATGCTCCCTCATCTATCATGCTTTGTGCGAGTTCATCTCCTAGATTACTACTCTCTTGGAGTGCAGAGGTGACTGTTTTTTGGACTATGTTTGTTCCATTTGGATACCCAAGCATAGCTCTTATAGTGATAGTATCTTCTTCTATTACAGCATTTACAGCCACAGGAGCAGAGCATCCAGCACCTATCTTGGCTACAAAATCTCTCTCTAGTTTGGTAGCGATAAAGCTCTTTTCATCATTGAGACTCATAGCTACCTCTCGCATAAAATCATTGTCACTTACTATCTCTATCCCTAGGGCTGCTTGACCCATTGGAGGAATCATAAAAGATAACTTCTCAACAAAAGGAATATCTTTGAGTAAATCTAACCGTTTAAGACCAATATATGCCAAAATAATAGCATCATACTCACCATTTTTTAGTTTTCTAAGCCTTGTATTTACATTCCCTCGCAAATCTTTGACTGTAAGGTCTGGACGCACTTGGAGGATTTGCATTCTTCGTCTTAGGCTTGTGGTTCCTACCACTGCACCTTGAGGCAAAGCCTCTAGGGAAGTATATTTATGAGAGAGCAGAACATCACTTTGGTCTTCTCTTTGTGTGATTGCCACAAGTTCTAAACCTTTGGGAATATAGGTAGGTACATCTTTGAGTGAATGCACAGCCATAGTAGCATTTCCTGCCAACATCTCATCTTCTAGCTCTTTGGTAAAGTGACCTTTTCCACCAATAAGAGCTAGAGGCTTATCCAAAATTTTATCACCTCTGCTTGTAATCTCATTGAGTTCTACACTCACTTGTGGAAATTTTTTTTCGATACGCTCTTTGATATGATATGCTTGCCAGAGAGCTAGATTACTAGCTCTGGTTGCTATAATGATTCTATTCATTAGAGTACTTTATGGAAGGAATTTTTTATATTTATCACGCATCTTATCCCACTTGCCATCTACATAGACAGTTGGTGTACCTGTCACCATTACTTTGGCTGCTAATGCTTCATCATTGGCTATAGCCTCTTGTACCTCTTTGGCTTCTATCTCCTCTTTTGTCACCACAAAACCGCTATGGTCTTTGACTGCTTTGATGATTTTGTCTACATCTGTCTCTCTAGCATCTATCTTTAGAGAGTAGAGTTTATAGACTATATCACTTTGACCTTTCTGTTGTGCTATATGCATAATACGAACCAAAGTACCTGATACTGGGTGGATACGAAGTAGTGGAAGGTGGTAGTAGTAGAGTGCAAAAGTTTTAGGATATTTTTTGACTGCATCCATAATCTCAGGCTTAATTTCCATACAGAATGGACATTGTGGGTCTGAAAAAACTACTATTCTATGTTTTGCATCTCTCTCTCCAAAGAGTAAATGATCATTTTTATAATACTCAACGCTCAAAGAGGGTTTGTACTCATTGACATAATTTCTATTTGTATCCATATTCATAAGTACAGGCGTAATTAAATCACCATTTACAAAGACTGTTTGTGGCACAGATACCTCTTTGCCATTATGTTTGAGTTTCATATTAGTAAGATATACCTCCCACCCTTTAGCGGTATCTATCTTTTTTGTTTCTATGATTTCTGCATCCAATACCTCTACGGCAGGATTTTTTACAATAAACTTCTTAAAATACTTTGTAAGATCACTCTCACTCATACCTGCACTAAGAATTGTGGTTGTGACTATGGTACTCGTCAATAATTTCGACATCAATGACATCATCATCTCCTTTTTGATTAAAATTTGGTTTTTCTGGTGTTACCTTAGCAATAAATTGTAAATAGAGTGTATACAGTAGAGCCATAACGCCAAAAGTATCGCTTAATATACCAGGGATAATGATGAGAATAGACCCCAAAAGATACGCCATACTAGCATTTTGAAAGCTTTGTATATCTATTTTGCCCTTAGAGACATTCATCATGCCTCCTTCAATAGCATATTGAGAATTTCTAAGCAGTTGAATACCTACAAAGATAGTTCCTACTATCCATAATACACTCCAACCCGCACCCCACTCCTCTACCACACTCAAAGAGAGATATAGCTCTGCAAATAAAAATGGTATTAAGAGAATTAGTAACATACTTGATCCATTACTCTTGATAGAGTATCATCCACAGAGATACTCTCTTTAGTTAATCCCTCTCGTTGGACAAGCTCAACAAAACCATCTGCAAGATTTTTTCCAATAATAAGAGCCAATGGAGTTCCAATAAGTTCAAAATCTTTCATCTTAAATCCAAATCGCTCTTTTCTATCATCTAGGAGTACCTCTATCCCACTCTTGGTGAGTTTTTGGTATATCTCTTGGGCAAATGTTACTTGGGCTTCATCTTTGATATTTGAGATAATAATACTCAAAGCAAAGGGTGTGGTCTCTTTTGTCCAGATGCACCCTTTTTCATCATGGTGTTGCTCTATAATCGCAGCCAAAAGACGGCTTACTCCAATACCATAAGTTCCCATCTCAAAAGGTTGTGCTTTTCCCTGTTCATTAAGAAAGTTAGCCCCTAACGGAAGAGAGTAGCGGTCTCCTAATTGGAATATATGCCCTACCTCTATCCCTTTTGTGTAGTGAAGTTTGTTACCACAATGCACACAACTATCTCCCTCTTGTACGGCTACTATATCTCTATAGGTAGCTTCATACCCTTTGAGGTCAATCCCCACAAGGTGATACTCTGCCTCATTAGCTCCACAGATAAGGTGTGAGGCATCTTTGAGTAGAGTATCAAAGACTACCTCTACACCATCAGGCACAAGAGTAGGACTCATATATCCTGCTACTAATCCTATCTGAGCTAACTCTTGGGCAGATATATCAACAAGCTCATTGGCATCAATACTATTACATGCTTTGACCTCTTGAAGCTCATCTGAACCACGCAGTGCAAAGAGTACAATTTTGCTCTCTCCTTCATCAAAAAGAGCTTTTTTGGCAACAGTTTTGATAAGATAGAATGGGTCTACATGAAAAAATGCACTCAAAGCCTCAATAGTAGTAGTATCTGGAGTATGAAACTTTGCATAGAGAGCTTCAGGAGGCTCCATATCAGAGCTTTTTTCTGCTCTAATAGCTGCTTCTATATTGGCACCATATTCACACTCTTGGCATACGACTATGGTATCTTCACCACTATTAGCTAGTACCATAAACTCTTTACTGCCACTACCACCAATAGCACCACTATCTGCCTCTACTACACGAAAATCAAGCCCAAGTCTTGTAAATATTTTCTTATAAGTAGCTTCCATAAGTGCAAACTCTCTTTGCATATCCTCTTTGGATGCATGGAAACTATAGCCATCTTTCATCAAAAACTCTCGTCCACGCATCAAACCAAACCGTGGTCTAATCTCATCGCGGAACTTAAGATTAACCTGATAAAGGTTTAAAGGCAAGGCTTTGTAGCTCTTGACACTCTGCTTGACAAGGTTTACCATCATCTCTTCATGTGTTGGACCAAGTACAAAATCATTGTTTTTACGGTCTTTAAAACGCAAAAGCTCTTTGCCATACTTATCAAATCGTCCACTCTCTTGCCAGTAACTAGCAGGAGTTACAAACCCCAAACTTACCTCTTGGCAGTCTGCTTTGTTGAGTTCCTCTTTGACAATATTTTGAACTTTATCTAAAACTCTTTTACCCAATGGTAGATAGTTATAGAGTCCACTACCTACACCTTGAATAAATCCTGCACGGATAAGGTAGATATGACTAGCAAGGGTGGCATCATTTGGAGTCTCTTTGGTTGTAGGAATAAGTAGTTGTGTTACTCTCACGATCTGTATCCTTTATGGTGGTCTTTTTTGTAGAGTTTGGTATCTATATTTTCGGTGTTGACATCAAAGATATTTTTAAGGGCATCAATACCACTTGCTCCCTCTTTTTCTCTTGAACTTTGACGCATTCTTACAGTTGGTTTATGCAAAAAGTTATTAAACATCTGTTTTGCCATTTTTCTCATATTCTCTTTGGAATCTTTTGGGACAAAGCCCTTTTTGATGGCTCTGTGTAACTCCTCTTCTATAGCTTGGTCTACCTGTTCTCGCATCCCTTTTATCACAGGTTCTACAGATAAAGCTCGAAGCCACTTATAAAAATCATCTCTATAATTGGCTACTATCTCATTTGCTTTAAGTGCCTGTTCTTGACGCATAGCATGGTTATTAGAAGAGATATTTTGTAGGTCATCTATACGAAATATTTTTAACTGCTCTATTTGAATATCATCTATATCTCTAGGGATTGCCATATCAAACCATAATCGTTTTATATCCCGTTGTTCAACCATACTCTGGACAATTATAGGTTCAGGAGAGGAGGTAGCAGTAAAAAGAAGTCTGTAGCGATTAAGATATTTAGGCAGAGCATCAAAAGAGTCTACCTTGACATTTTCACCAAGTTCATCAGCAATTTTTTGTATCTTTTTTATATCTCTCCCCAAAAGCACCACATCACACCCTGCACGCAAAAGATGTTTGGCAGCTAACTGACCCATCTCACCAGCCCCCACCACAACACCTGTCATACCTGCTAAATTATCACCTATTATTTCAGAGGCTTGGGCAACAGCTACAGAGGCTATAGAGATAGGACTTTGAGATATTTGTGTGGCATTACGCACCTCAGCAGCACACTTAACAGCATAAGAGATAATACGGTTGAGCTTTTTTTCTGCGGTATAGTTGAGATAAGAGAACTTATAAGCCTCTTTGACCTGTCCTGTGATTTGAGACTCTCCAATAACCAAGGAGTCCAAAGAGGAGACTACAGAGAAGAGGTGGTGGATTGCCTCTTCATCATCTATTCTATAGGCTAACTCTTCGAGTTCATAAAAGTTAATACCACTTTTTTTAGAAAAAAGACCCAATATTGCATGGTAGGTTGCAAAGTTATCTCTTGTAGCAGCTACAACCTCTATACGATTACAAGTGGAGACGATAAAGAGCTCATGAATAAAATCAAAATCAGCTAATCTATCAAGCATCTCTCTTTTTTCTTCATCACTCTTAAAAGCCAATTTCTCTCTACTAGATAAATCACACTTTTTATAATTAAAACTTACTACTTGATAATACATTAAAAATCTCTCTCTATCATCTCTCTAGCAATACTACTAAGTGCCTCTTCTTTTTCACTACTCATAAGAGCAATAGCTTCATCTATCAATACTTTAGCCTCTGCATAGGATTTTTCAATAATTTTATATTTTTTCATCTGCATTTTTATCCACTCTTGTTCATTAGTGTTGAGTTTTTTAGCATGAAAAGATTTGAGTTTTTCTCTCTCTATAGTATCAAGTTTTTCATAGAGATAGATATAAGGGAGTGTTGTTTTTCCCTCTTGGAAATCATGTAACGCAGGTTTACCGAGTGTGGCACTATCAGAGGTAATATCCAAAATATCATCTATCATCTGAAAAGCTAAGCCTAGGTTGCGACCATAGGTACGATAAGGTTTCTCTTGTTTTCCTGCCAAAATTGCAGCAGCATGGGAACTTGCCTCAATCAGTGAAGCTGTTTTTTGATAAATCATCTTAAGATAGAGTTCTTTGTCTGTTGTAAATTTTTTTGAGAGGGTGACATCATTGTACTCTCCTAGACTAAGCTCTACCACGGCACTAGAGATAATCTGTGCCACTTTTGGGTCGACTTCATTGAGTTCCAAAAAGCCTTTAGAGTAGAGTATATCACCAAACATTATTGCTGTTTTATCACCATAGAGTGCATTGATAGAGGGTCGTTTGCGTCGCATATTTGCATCATCTATTACATCATCATGAAGCAGACTTGCAGCATGAATCATCTCTACTATTGCCGCAGTTTTTACTACACGCAAATTTGACCCAGCAATACGCAATATAAGCTTTGCTCTAAGTCGTTTTCCAAGAGGAAGCTCTCTGTAGAGCGTAAGAATTTTGGGTTCATCTAATGTTTTTATATACTGCTCTATCTTTCTTTCTACAGCTTCTACCATGGCTATTTCCTACTCACACTGTGTGACAATATTACCTACAAGGTTAATAAAGACAGAGTTTGTTCTATCTTCTAATTCTGGGTCAATTACCATAGATTTCAAGAGTCTCTCATGCTCCTCTTCAAGACCTTTCTCTTCAAGAATCTTTTCAGCAATAGCAAGGCGTTGAAATACTTTTTCTATCTCCATCTCTACAATATTTTGGTTAGCAGTTTTAGCAATAGCAAAATAGTTACTTTTTGGTGTGCCTACAAATGCATCATCATCATCAAATATATTCATAATAGTCTCTTCCTTTAAATCATTAACTTTTTAAACGAAGCTATTATAACCAAAAAACTTTACTTTCAGCAAGAGGATTTTATAAAATACTTAATAGTGCCATGCTAAGGGACTTTGCCAAAAGATTGGTACATCTCAATTCTACTATTTGTTGATAAAGCTCTTGTAACTGCTATCCAAAGTAGAGAGACGGTTTTTTTGTATTGAGTCGATTCTAAGCGTCTCTAGGATATAATCCAGCTTATTTTTTTGGGATTTATATCCTAATTGGGCATATTAAGGAGTCTTATGAACGATCTGTTTAAAGAAAATGAAGTTACCCAAGAGGTATTGATAGAAGAGAGCATTAGTAGAAGCTACTTAGACTATTCGATGAGTGTTATTATTGGTAGGGCATTACCTGATGCCAGAGATGGACTCAAACCTGTTCATAGAAGAATCCTTTATGCTATGAGTGAACTCAACTTAGGTCACCGTAGTCCATACAAAAAATCAGCGAGGATTGTAGGTGATTGCTTGGTTGCAGGTTCATTAATTTCAACTAATAGAGGTCTTGTAGCTATTGAAGATGTAGAAGTTGGAGACAAGGTTTATACTCAAAGTGGACTTAAAAATGTAACAGAGTTATTTTATCAACCTGAACAGCCTCTTTTAAAAGTTACAAGTGATAGTAATATATTTGATAATAGAGTTACAAAGGGGCATAAGTTTAAAATTCTAAATAGTAATTTAGGGTATGAATTTAAAAAATCAAAAGATTTAGGTAGTGATGATTATTTAATAATGCAACCATCACTTATGAATTTAAAAGATAAATATTCAAAAGATGAAACTTACGCTTTGGGTGTATTTTTATCTGATGGAAGTATTGATAGAAATAGAGGTTTAAATTATTTAAATTTTGCAAATAGTGAAAAAAATATTTTAGAATATATTCAAACTATATTTAAGGTAGATTCAAAAATCACACACAATAATAGTACAAATATATTGAAAGTTTCAAGTAAGAAAAAATCAAAAGAGTTTTTAGAAAAATTTAATATTGCAAATAAATATAGTCATAATATAGATATAAATGAAACAATAATGAGCTTTTCAAATAGTTCTATATTATCATTTTTAAGTGGATTTATAGATGGTGATGGTTTTATTAGAAATAATGGTAAGAGTGAAGTTGTTATTTCATCTGTATCCCATCAGTTTTTACAAAAGTTAGCACTCCTCTTATTTGATAGATTTGGCATTGTGTCATCTATTGTGAGTACAAAAAAAGCAGGTGATACTTATACTTACGGTACAAGAGAAATAATTTGTAATTATGATTGTTATAATCTAACTTTTACTGGTTCCAATGCTTACTTTTTTAAAGATAAATTAGAGCTTTTAAATAGTAAAAAAAGAGAGAGATTAGCAAATTTCAAAACTACAAATTCACCAACAATGAGCAGTTATTTACCATATTTTGGTAAAAAAATATTTGATATATTCTCTGAGAAACATCTTGGAGCTGGTTGGTATGAAGATGAGAATGGCAAGAAATTTAGATTAGGTATTAAATATAAAAATGGTAGTAAAATAAGATACGCGAAAGAACTCTCGAAAAATATTAAAATATACTCTGATACACTTGAAGAGTTAAATATTCTTGAAAAACTAAAAAGATTAGACACACCACTCTATAATAAATTAAAATATATTATTGATAATAAAATTAGATTTATTAAAGTTAAAGAGGTTAAAAAGAGTCAGGATGAGGTAACTTATGATTTTACAGTAGAAGATGTTCATGAATTTTTTGCTAATGGTGTCGTAAGCCACAACTGCATCGGTAAGTACCACCCCCATGGTGATAACGCTGTCTATGACGCGTTAGTTCGATTGGCACAAGACTTTTCATTACGAGAGCCTATTATTGATGGACAAGGAAACTTTGGTTCTGTAGATGGTGATAATGCAGCGGCCATGAGATACTGTGTTACAGGGGATACTCGCATTAAAACTAATAAAGGTATTGTTGCTATAGAGGATTTAGTACAAAATAGTGCTTTAAATAGTGATAATGATTTAGATATTAAAGTTTTATCTATGGATAAAAATATAAATAATTCTTCTAAGTTTTTTAATTCTGGAAAACATTCTATTTATAAACTTCAAACAAAAGAGGGATACAGTGTGAGTGGAAGTGCTAATCATTTAGTCTTAACACTTACTACAGATGATAGTGGTAAACCTTTTTATGATTGGAAAAGACTTGATGCTATATCTAATGACGATAAAATAGTAATTGATAGAAGTCAAATAGCATTAAATGATAGAGAAATAAATACAAAAGAGAAAAATTTTGCAATTATATCAGGCTGTTTAGTTTCAGAAGGGTTTGTAAGCAAAGAGAGATTAGGATTTAATAATACTGATAAAAATTATTTTGATGCTTTTATAGAAGCTTGGAAAAGTGAAATTGGTGAAAGCTATTATGCTTATACTAGAGTCTTACCATCAGGAAAAACTCTTTATGAATTTGATGTACAACTACAGCATTCAAAAGATAGAGATAAAATATTACGCTCAAATATTTATACTCAAATGAGTGGATTAAAATCAAAAGATAAAAAGATACCTGAAGCGATATTTTCTCTACCAAAAGAGGCTCAAAAGATTTTTTTACAGTATCTCTTTGAGGGTGATGGAAGTTTCTCTAAATTAGAAAAAAATACTTTAGTAGTTCAATATGCAACTATAAGCAGACAGTTAGCAGAAGATATTCAGTTACTTCTCTTAGAGTTTGGAATTATTGGAAAAATTGGAAAAGCAAAAGCTAGAGATGAAATAAAAGTATATCTAAGTGGCTTTAGAAATATTAAAAAGTTTTATGAAAATATAAATTTTGCAACGCATAAACGAGTTGGATTTGCTCAAGTTGTTGAAGAAGAAATTATAAGAAGAAAAGAGAATAGTGGCTCATTAAGCAAAGATTATATTCCTTTTATTAGCGATTATATTAGAAGTCTTGCTAATAGTTCTTACCTTAAGCGACATAATTTTGATAGATATGATAGAATTGATACTAACTTAGAGAAAATTTTAGAAGAGATTCAATTAGTTTCGCTTCAAGAAGAATTTTTAGAGTTTGTAGATAATAATTACTATTATGCATCTATTGATAGCTGTGAGGCAACAGGAAAAGAAGAAGTAGTCTATTCTATTAGAGTTGATAGTGCGTGTCACTCATTTGTAGCCAATGGATTAATTAACCATAATACCGAAGCTAGAATGACCAAAATAGCAGAGGAGTTGCTTAAAGATTTAGATAAAGACACGGTGGATTTTGTACCAAACTATGACGATAGTATGCATGAGCCTGATGTATTGCCTAGTCGTATTCCTAACCTACTGCTTAATGGGAGTTCTGGTA
>Ga0193965_1000339_pt1 | contig 15650 bp, 17 predicted proteins | sample FB_8_MG_FD_140330 | JGI IMG/M metagenome (GOLD analysis project Ga0193965, IMG submission 140330) | Microbial mat bacterial communities from the Broadkill River, Lewes, Delaware, United States - FB_8_MG | ecosystem: Environmental > Aquatic > Freshwater > River > Microbial mats | place: USA... | reverse complement strand
GCTGAACCCGTATGCGTTGCAACGCCTGAGCCAATGCTCCAGCCCGTTCCAAGCACCCAACCTGTGCTGGCTGAGAAATCCGAACTCTCGAACATGTTGACCGCAGGACTACCAGCCACAACAGAGAACGCCGCGCCGGGTGCAACAGGAGAAACGCCGCCCGCGTCCGGTGTTGCTAGGCTGAAATCAGACCCAACCGCACCGTAGTACAGCTTCACGCCGTTGAAAGCATCGCTTGCGCTGCCCGTGCCTGTTATCGTCGCACTACCATAGCCGCCCGATCCAGAAACCCCGCTTAATTCAAAGTTGTAGATTGCGCCCGTAAGATCAACGAATCCGCTGCGACCAGCAGACGCGAATGTGCGGACGCGCACGTCGTGGCCTTCGGAGATAGACGCAACCGGCAGATAGAAGAACATCTTGCCGTCACCGCCCACGTTTTCCGCGTCAATCGTGCCGCCGGTCTGGTATTCGTCGCCATCCAGACGCCACTGCCATTCAAAATAGTCTGCGTCCGTGCTGGGAGGATCAAACTTAAACAAGAAGCGCGGGACAATCGTGCCACCTGTGTTTAGGTCGATACTGCCGCCGCTCTCTACGCTCAAAGCCCCCGGCAACCCTACGCCTGAGCGTGTGCTGTCGTATTCCTCATTGTATACGGCTTCTTCGTCTGTCGCAGGTGTCCAGGCGTAGATATCCGAGCTGTGCTTAATCAGCGCCGCTGGCATCCGCATAGCGACTTCCCCGCTTTCACCGATAGGGTCCAAGCCGGGATGGATGCCGGAAACCTCATAGACGCCATCAAGCGCGTCATATGGGGCAGGTAGCGCGATATTGACCGTTGCCCCACCGACAAGGTTGAACGCCTCTGGCGGTAGCGTTCCGCCCTGAATGCTTTCCTGCCGACGAAGCCGCAACCCCGTAATCTTGCGAACGCGCATGGCCTGTGTCGCAGAGGGGCAGAATGGCAGATCCATTGTCTTGACCGCAGGCACGCCGCCGTCTTCCGCCAGAGCGCCCGGGATGTCCCACGGTGTCAGTTCCGCAGTCTCATAACCCCGCGCCGCTGATAGGTACGTCACACGTAGGCGGTTCACTAGATCCGCGCCTGCAATCATGTCTGGGAATTCGAAGCTGTCGCCAAGGAAGTATGTCATGGTTTCGGTCGGTGCGCGGTAGACCCCCGCCGCATATCCAAGCTTGCCACCTATGCGAATGAAGTCAGCCGCGCCGCTAATCATCATCGGGTTTAGCTGGTCTTCAACCTCGCCATCCGTCCAGACCACGGTTCCAGCGCAGGTATACCGCGCTTCGCTACCGCCTGAATCAAGCGCAACAGTTTCGTCGCAGGCATCCGGCCCGTCTTCGTCAAAAGACGCATGGATTTGTGCAGCGCGGTATTGCCGAACGGGGTTCTGCATAAGAGCATCCCGGACACACAAAGCATGGTTGTCGGTCCATTCCCATGTGTCTGGATCATCTTGATCGTGCGCAACATTGCGCGGGTCGCAAATGAGTGACCACTTGCCTTCAACCTCGACCAATGGAGGCGTAGAGGGCCAGCGCTCGGAACGCTCACCAGAGCCGCCCGCTTTGAGTTTCAGCCAGATCACGGTTCTGCCTTCCCACGCATCCGTGGCTTTCCATAGATCATCCCGCACGCCGTCAACCCAAGGGGCCTCAGTCGTGAACGTGGTAGGCGGGGCGGTGTGGTCGCCACGGCTAATCCATGCGGTGCAGTGGCCTGAGAATGGATCGTCTGTGGCTGTCGCGCCCGCGCCGGTCAGGTCGTATGCATCGCCGGTCAGAACAACCTCGCGCTTATCCAGATACAGGGTGAAGTTCGGCAAGTCGGAAACCCGTGAATTTAGTATCCACGCACCATAAATATACTCACCCTTTACCGGAATTCCTGCCGGTGTGGCTGTCGCCCTGCACTCGCCATAGACAAAGCGCTGTGATGGTGCCGTGCTTTGCCGTGCAAGCTCAGCCGCAACATCTTGCGCCGATGGTTTCTTACCGAATACCGCCGAAGCCGCACTATTAATCAGGAATGACGCCCCGAACTGTACCGCCGCCGAAGATATGGCCCACGCGGTACTGCCCCCGATGCCAATTGCGGTCAGAGCATTAGCGCCAAGAACAATCGCAGACGTTGCCGCCCCGTATAAAGCCGAAGCCGCAGCCGCTAGGAATGGCATGTCCAAGCCCCTTGTATTTTAGCGGTCGTGATAATCATTCCGCGCTCCGTCTTGGTGGCAAATTCGCCGGGGTTAATACATAGAGCCAAAGCCGCGCCGAATGCACCATCGCTGTGGATTAGGGCAATGTCGCCCGCCCTTGGTTGCTTTGTTTCTACCAGATCAAAAGCCAGTTTGCACCATGATAGATAGCTACCATACTTCTTGATCTTGCGCGCCGCGCCCAGCGCCGTGGTGTAGTGTTCTTCATACTGCCCGATAGGCTCAACACCATGAAGCGCCCTAAACGCCTCACAGGCCGCTGTACAATCGCTACGCAGGCCCCACTTGAACGGCTTGCGCATAGTGGCGAACGCTGCGCCGAATGCGTCCTGTGGGGTTACTCCGGCCATGTCTGCGGATTGAACCTGAGCCGGTTCGCCGTCTGAACGTGTCGCCCTGCGGTATCGCCGGGATAGGCCGCAATCTGGTCCTCATAGTTGTGCGTTACGGATGCAGACGCCCGCGCCGATGGGCCAACCCCAATGCCTAGAACCATATCGTGCGACAGGTCATCGCCGGACCTTGATAGCGAACCTGTGCGACTGTCGAAGTATCCAGAGAACAGTTCAACGGGGTCGGCCTTCAGGATGTTGCCGCCGGGTTCTGTTGTGGTTGCTATATAAACGATAATGCTGCGGTTGCGGATAACCTTGCCGCGCTCCGCTAACATATCCTCTACCGTAGCAGCAACCTGCACCGATGCCTCAGAGGTAGCCAGCCCGCCGCTTTCGAACGGCGCGCGGAACTGAACCAATTTGCCAGCGCCGCTCCATGTTTCGCCACCCCATGATAGATCACCCGCGCCGCTGTGAATGCGTATTTCTTCGCCAGGCCAATCAGCATAGATCAAAAGCACTGGGGAAAAGTGAATGGAAAGGTCAGCGATAAGGCCCGCCGAAGCGCCCCGCGTCAACCCCACGGGTCAACGTCCGTGAAGCCATCCGCGTATTCATCCTCGAACACCTCGCGGAAATCCCATTGAAACCCAAACGAACCGGACAGACCCTGCACAGCACGCGGAACGCTCACAGCCTCGAAAACGATATCTTCCCTATCACCTATGCTAACCGAACCGGACAGGGTGAACGCTTCTGGCTTATCTGTTCGGATGGTCGCCGCACCGGTCGCATCTGATTGCACTGTGTTTAAAATGAACGCAGTTTCAACCGTGGTTCCATCCGTTACGCTGATAAGCTCAGACGGTCGCGCTATGGTGCGATTAGCAGGCAGGCCAACAACGTCTAAGCCATACCAGCCCTCGTCCGTTACGGGGTCACCTGCAAGAGGGTAATCACCATCAACCCACAACAGGCTGGACGTTTCAGCAGTCCATAGTAATTCCACGCCGTCATCGCTCCATTCCAGAACATTGTTTTTCAGATCCAGCCCTGCCCCTGCTAAGTACCAGAGCGAAGACAAGCACTGTACCCGCACGAGTTGCGGAGCGCCCTTCCACATGCGGTTAAGCATCCGCACATATCCGGCACCATCATGGCCCGTTCCGATGCCTGCGACATTAGCCGTTGCGACACGCCGATACCTCTGCGCCGAAGAGGTTCTGGCGCGACCTTCGACCAATCCAACCGAACGCGACTGCGGGTAAATCTCGGACAATTCCCAGCCTGTAAGCTGGAAAGGAGGCCAAGCAATTACATCTGTCATGGCGACCACCCCGATTTACTATTTCTAAATGATTTCTGCGAAGCGCTAACAGACTTGGACACGTTTTGCTGCGACATAACTTGGAATTGCGCCATGATACTGCCGTTGTCGGATAGCGTCAAATCCCCCCCGACAACCTCAACAGCACTGCTGCCGCCGTTAGATTGGATGCCAAGCTTGCCACCGGGGCCGCGTGACAGTGGGACAATTGCCTCTGGCCCAGCCTCACCCATCAATCCGGTCTGGTTGCCCCGCATCGGGAATGTTGTTGCACCATCCACAATGCCGCCCTTGGCGTATGCCTTCAGCGCAGAACCGTTTGAAAAGACATTGCCCTTTGCGCTAGGAAAGATTGAACCAATCAGGCCGCCAAGGAACCCACCGCCCGAGCCGCCAGACGTTACGCCGCCCCAGAGGTTTTCAAATGCGCTGTCAAGCAATCTGTCTGCAATCTTGTTCAGAACGTCTTTGACCACTTCGCCAAAGCTCTTCGCGCCTGTTGCCAAGCTTTTGAAGGCGCTTTTGAAGGTGTCCTTCATTTCATTCGCGGTGTCTTTCAGCTCTTCGGTTTTCGTCTTGATCTTATCAACGCCCGCAGCGCCACCACCACTGCTGCCGCCGCCACTACCGCCGACTTCATCCAGCGCGTTGCTTAAATCTAAGACTTCATCTTTTGTATTGTCAGTGGCATTCCCTGCCTCAACCATCACGTCCTTAATTGCGGAGATCGCCTCCCGCGCTGGACCGAAGGCTGATTTGATCTTTGACGCTGCACCGGAGAATGAATCAGCCGCAGCCGCATTTGCCGCCCGCCCCGCAGACCCCAAGTCACTGGCAGCTTCACCAGCCGCAACAGCCGCGCCAAGTATGGACCCACTCAATGCATCCATGCCCGGCACTTCGGCAACAGCCCCGGCGATGCTATTCAGAAATTGGAACATCTTGTCGGCCATACCAGCCAGAGCAAGGATGAACCCGCCCTTCATGCGCTGCCAGACACCATCCAACGCAGGCGGAATAGCCGAAGCGGAGCCGATGATTCCGGTCCAAACCGCCGCAGCCACATCGCCAAGCAACCCCATCGCTACACCGAAGCCGCCAGCCGCCTGCACCAGATCCGCAAACTTGCCTACCAGATACCCCGCGCCGATAATTAGCGCGCCGAAACCGGTTGCGAATATCGCTTTACGTAGAAGAATTAGCGCCCCCGAAAGCACACCAGTAGCCCCCGCCGCGACGGCCATTGCAGCGACCAGCTTAACGCCAAGGAAGCCGACCAGAACCGCAACCGAACCTGCAAGCGTTTGCACGTTATCAACAAGACCGTCGATCAGCGTGCGCAATAGCCCGCCTTCACGCAGACTGTCAGTCATCGCCTGTGCAAGCGCGCCCATGGCAGGGACAAGAGCAATGGCAAGCTGTTGCGATGCATATTGGCCTATCAAGCCCAGACGCCCTATGCGGTCATTGGCCTGCTCAATAGCATCGCTGTCCGTCTTGCTGATTGCCAGCCCGTAATCTTCGGCATCCTTTCGCGCCTGCCGGAAAGCATCGCCACCGGACAGAACGGCCAGCACCATTTCGCGGTTTCTAACGCCCAAGTCTTGCAGCAGCGCAGACGCCTGCCCAGATGTTAAGCCCAGCGCCTGTACCTTGTCCGCAATCAACGCAATCTTTTGATCAGCCTCTAGACCTTCAAGGTCTTTCGCAGATAACCCCAGACGGTCAAGCGCGCTCGTTGCGTTCTTGCTGCCCCGCGCAATCTCGCGGTCCATCGTCTGCACATCGTTTGTCAGGGCCGAGAGGCTTACACCGGCCTCGCCCGCCGCCATTTCCAGCGCACGGAACCCACCGATTGACGTACCAAGCCGCCGCGCCGACTTCGCCGCAACGTCGATATCATTCGCGCCCTTTAGCGCCATCGCAGAGATTGCAGCGCCGACCGATGCAGCAACCGCAGTCACAGCAATGAATTGTTTTTTCATCGCAGCGAGTGGCGACTTGACCCGCCGCGCACCGCTCTCAAACTTGGCGCTATCAAGCCCCAGATTTACGCGAAGGCTACCTATGACGCTGGACATATTTGAACCTACTCCGGTTTAGTTATTGCGGGCCAAGGCTCGATCAACCCTATCCCATGCCGAAATACAGCGGGCCAGTTCAGCAGCTTTATCGCGCTTGCCGCCCACAAATTCCTGAAGGCTTGGCGGTTCCTTCAGTCGTTGCATCATAGCAGTATACCATACTTCTGCCCGTCTTTCTTGTGACCTAAGTTCCGCGCCTTCCATTTCGATAGAGAACAGGCGCGGGGTTATGTCCCAGAACCGCGCCGGATCGAAACCCGCCGCGATGTAATTCTTAAGAAGGCCAGATAAATCTAGGCCGCTGCCTTCTTGCGGCCTTTGACGTTTCCCGCTTGCGCCTCCGGGTCTGGGAAGCTGGCCTGCATCAACTCGGTCAGTGCCTCGCCATTCTCTGCGATGATATCATCTACCAGCCAACGGTCTGCGTCTGGGTGATAGCGCTCTAAAGCACCCAAGAACAGATCCGTTACAATGGATAAATCAGGCATCCAGCCAGCGCCCGCGCCCTCTGGTGCGTCCAGCCTCTCAAGAACGTCTTGCCCGTGCTTTGCTTGCAGACCTGCAAGAACGCTCATCCCGACGAACAGCGTATATTCCTCGCCGCTCGCCGTGACTTTCAAACTGCCCCGAACGTCAGCCATTATGCAATAACCCGCGCGTCAGTGTCTTGACGGTCAAGAATCTTCACAGCAAGTGTTGCCATTGCTTTTTCGCCAACTGTGCCGGTCGGTGTGTAGCTGTTGACATAACCGCGATATGTGCGGCGTGCTTTAGTCCCGGCAGGGTCGATGTTGAATTCAATCAGCACGTCCTCTTTTTCGCCCGATGCGGTCAAAGCCGCCAGCGCTTCAAGAAGTGTGTCACACGCATCGCCCGGCCAGATTTGGATATCCTGCGACCAATCAGCAACAGGCAAAAGCCCCGGCGTTGTTTCGCGTGTGCGGCCAGGTGACTGCATGTGTGTCACGTCTTGGTCTTCGGGTACCTGCTCAGGGAAAGGCAGGCTCTCAAGGCCAAAGATCTGCGTAAACGTGGTGGTTTCTGCAACGGTGCGACCGATCCAGAGTTCCCAATCATAGGCGATTTCGCCAGCGAATTCTTTTTGTGCCATTATTCAGGCCTCCATGTGATGTTAAAGTCTAGGCTGGCCCTGTATGGACGCTCCGCCTCGTTGCTGCTGCCTTCACGGCTGTCCCTTGTCGATACGTGCTGGATAAATAGAAACCCGCCGCCGCGATATGCGTTTAGGGCTTCAATTACAGCGCGTGAAGCTGTTTTTGCGGTTGTGTACGTCAGCCCGTAACAATCCGCCTGAACACGGCCCTCGTATGGGCCAGTGCCGTTCATATGTATCCCATCAAAGCCGGAAACCGTGTTCAATACAATAGCTGGAAGCGCGGCCCCCTGCGGTTGAGCAACCCATTCGATGCGCTGCCCGACAATAGATGTAACCGAAGATGTTGAGCGCAGCAATGTGCGAAGTTCTTCTTCCACGCGCTACCCTCCTGCTTGTCTTGCGGCCTTGCGTTCCGCACGTTTAACAGATTTTTCCAATTCTGACCATAGCGTATCAGATAGACGGTCTAACATAGCGCGCTTGTCTTGTTCCCATGCGGGCCGCATAAATGGCCGCGCTGCTGTACCGGGGTTTTGAGTTCCAGCAAATACACCCCCGTTGATATGCGGGGCGGTGCCAAATTCAACTAAATGCCCATGCCTGCCCTTGTCCCCCAGCAAATATGACGGGCCAACGAATAGAGTCACCGCAGACTTGTCGTCACGAAACATTTTTTTATGCATTCGCGCCTGCCGTCCATCCAGCTTTGCCCCGACAATTATTGACTTAGATAAGTTCCCAGTTTTCTTTGGTGCCATAGAGGCAGCCAGATCAGCAGTGGGTTGCGCTGCCTTCTTCAACGATCTTCGCAACACACCCTTGCCAGCCGCCTTCGACAGGTTATCAAGTGCGGCTTCCAGTTCTGCAAAACCTTGCACGTCGAACGTGACTGAATCACTAGGCATCGGAAACAGCCCCCGCCGTAATCTCAAGCATGTAATTGCGGCCTACTTCTTTGATGCCGAAGATGTCAAAAGAAGACCCGTTATAGACAAGCCTGTCCTTAGCAGTAATTCCGCGTGTGAACTCGGAGGAACGAACTTGGAAACGCGCCGTTAGAACGGCAGAAACGCCGCCCGCCTGCACCTTCTCCCCATCGCTGACGTCCTGCTTAGACGCCCAAACGCCGTCACCATGCGCGGCCCATGTCTCGACAGACTGCAAGCCATCATCAACCAGCGTGAACCGCTCGAACGATATGCGCCGATCAAGGTTGCCCGCGCGCATTAGAACATACCGCGCGCAGATCTGGACGCCGCCAACATTGCAGAGAATGCGAAATTCGGCGCGTCTCCGCTATCTTCAGAAGCGTCTCTATGGTCGTAAAGGTAAGCCGTCAGCAGAGCGATTCCGTTTCGCGTAGTTTCGGGGACATCAGACCCCGCATCGCCATATCCAGCAACGTATGTGATCTGAACAGCATCTTCGCGCGCGTCTACGCTGGGCATTGAACCAGTCTCAGTCAAATACACCTTGCCATCTGTCAGGCGGTAATTCTCTGTGCCAAGCGCAGTTAATGTGCCGTCAATATAGCATTCAATGCTGGTTATGGACTGGGCGGGTCCAATAGGCAGCGCAATGCCGCTCTTGAATTCCCCGGATGCCAGCGTAAGACGCCACGTCTGCGAAATAAGCGCTTCACCCGTCACACCATCACGGGCATCAAAGTACGCTGTTGCACGATCTATGAACGCCTGCACACGTGAATCGTCTGCGCTGGTATCAATGCGCGATTGTTCCTTGGCTTCTGCCACGGTAAACACGGACGCAATAGGCGCTGTGACAAGCGTTGAAAACATTATTTATTCTCCGGTGCGCCTTTGAGCGACTTTTTACCAGACACCGCGCCAAGATCTTTCGCGATTTCTTCCAGACGCCCAGAAACCTCTGTGCCTTCTTCAATCCAGTCTGGATATACATCGCCGGGGCTTACTGCGTAAATTCGTTTCGTTAGCTTTGCCATTCTCAAACCTCCTATGTGGCAAGGCGGGCCATTACAGCCCGCCCCGTTTTGATTAAGATGCTGCGACTTTCAGAAGCTTGATCGCGTTTGTGTCTTTGAGCTTGCCGCCGACACGCTTGAACATGATATAGCGAATATACCCGGGCTTTGTGACTTCATCGCGAACGATACCCATGCCGACACGATCCGCAATCAAGTAGCCGCGCTGGAAATCACCGAACGCAACAGGGAATGCGTCTGCGCCAACATTTGGCATGTCCTCGGCAACCGTTACGGGGAAGCCGCCGATAGTGTCAGGAACGCCCAAAGCTGCCGAATAGTTCAGCAACGCGCGCCCGTCTGTGTCGCGCACGTTGGCAAGGGCTGCCATCGTCAGCGAGTTCATCACAAATCGAGCGTTGGGGCGATAGCCAGCCTTCAGGCCGTAAGTGATTGTGTTGAACGTGGTGAACGGATTTGACGCAAGCGCAGCAGCCGATCCCGTTGGGATGTACTGAAGCGTGCCGAACGCGCGCGTAGCGTCAGCAGTCGCCACAGGAGTTCCTGCGAGGAATCCGGTTGGTTTGTTGGTGCCGTTGCCAGAAACGAAGGCAGTGCCTTCAGCAATCGCAAATTGCTCCATTGCAGAGCGTGATAGCCAACCCTCAACATCAAAGAACAGATCCTCAAGGGAATGGCGGGTTGCTTCAGGCTTGGCTGCGAGTTCGCCAAAGGTAGGTGCGCATTCGCCAAGGTTCGGCGTGTCTGTGGTGGCGCGTGTGGAAGTTTCACCAACCCATTCAGTGCCGAAGCCGTTCAGGTCAACCAGCTCTTTGTAGTCAGGTGTTCCGACTTGGACAACGCGCGCAATCTGGCGAATTGGCGAAATGTCTTGAACCTGCTTGGCAATGTCAGCGGCAATCATTTCGGGCAGCGCATAACCACCTGAACCGGCTGTAGATGTGCGAACATCAGCGGCTTTCGTTTGCAGATCATACATTTTTGACTGCATCGCGGGGTTGCCGGGGTTGCGGATGAATTCAAGGAATGCTTCCTTATATTCGTCCGTTTGATCCTGCTTGCCCAGGCCGCCGGGGCGTGCTGCCTTGGTTTCGACCTCTGCAATGCGTTCCTCAATTGCCTTATGGGCCAATTCCGCCGCCTGCTTGGCCTTGATGTTCTCCGCAAGGTCAGATTCCATGCGTTTGATTTTCTCCTCTGACAAAACGTCAGCGGATTTCATACCATCAACTTCGGAGCGCAGCGCCTCGATTGTCTTGTTGCCCTCGGTAATAAGGGACTTCAGTTCGTTAAGTTCCATTTTATGGACCTCCGGTAAAGGTTAAAGAGCGCAGCGAGATTTCAACAGCGCTGCAAGTTCTTCGATGTCTTCGCCAGCGTCCTGCTTGGCATTGATTGCATCAAACCCACCAGCCATAAGCTGACGGGCAACAGAGCGGGCAAGCCCAGCGTCCTGCGTAAGCAGCCGCTCCACGTCACGGCGCGACATATCAGCAGCCTTAACTGCATCAATGCGCGTCATTTCATTCATGGGGAAAGTCACAAGGGACACCTCCCAGAGATCCGCTTTCTCGATTAGCCGCGCGCCATTGCTGGCTTTCGTCTTAATCGTGCGGTAGCCGATAGAAAGGCCGTCGATTGCACCAGCTTTTACCAGCTCGTAAGCGTCTTTGCCCGCCTGAATGCTTGTGAGAAGCCGCCCTTTGACGCGCAAACCCTTTTCATCGTCGGCCATTTCTTCCCAAACGCCAATGACTGAGTATGGGTCATGCTGCGAAAGCATCTTCACCTTTCGGCCAGTGGCTAGGCTGTCAGCGAAGGCCCCAGCAACGACAATATCGCCGCCATGGTCCTTATTACCGTAAAAAGAGCCGTAGCCCTCAATCACACCGGCATCGTCGGCTTTCCATTCGATATCAACGTGCTTAAATTCCATCGTCTTCCCCTCCGGGGTCCATTGCGCCACGGGATAGCGTGTTTGCGTGCGCCTCATCACTCGGGTTTAGACCGACCTCGACGCGGATTTCGTTTTGCGTCATCCATGCTGGACCGCCGCCAGCGCCTAACGCCTTCGCATAATACTCTGCTTGGTCCTTAAAGTCACCACGCATTAGGTTTCGTTCGTCCAAATCAACCCGCAAACCGCTATCATGGCCCAGAATGTCGCGCGTTGCTGCTTGCTCCCACCGCTCGATCCAAGGTCCAAGCGTGTGAATTACGTGATTTCTGAACATTTGTTCAGCGCTGGCGAATGTTGCTGCCTTATCTGCCTGCATCAGCATGATAGGCTGCACACGGAACACGCGGGCAATCTCTTCGATTTGCAAACGGCGAGTTTCAATATATTGAGCGTCGACGCTGGTCATCGTCATGGATTGGAATTTGGCATCCCCGTCAAGTATGGCGATTCCGCCCTCACCGTTCGGGCCGTACTTCTCTTTCCACGTTTCGCGCAGTTTTTCTTTAGTCTCTGGTTTTAACGGCATGGCAAACGACAAAACGCCCGAAGGCTTGCCGCCATTTCCTGCTAATTGCGCCTGCTGTCGCTCCAATGCCCGAGAAAGCCCGATAGCCTCGCGCGCCTGACGCACCGCAGGAAGCGCCTGGAACCCATCCAAAGACGGCCCGCGAAGGTAAAACACCTGCGAAAGATCAAAATAGCCGTGCGACTTGTCCGCATAATCGACGCGGATCTTGAGCGACCAATCCGGCTCCTGCTCAATAGTCCACGAGCCAGCCGGAACCGGCAACAATTCGCGCACTTCACCGCCCACAACGCTCTTTATTGCGATTGCCCCACGGCCCAGCGCCGCGTTGAAAACCATGCCTTCACGAAACTCATAACTGGTTTGCCACGAATTAGGCTTCTGCACTAGCAGCTTGTGCGCCCAATGGTCGCGGCGTACCTTTAGCCTCAAAAGGTCTGTTTCTGAATCGTATGTATCCTCGACCACGCGGACAGGCATCTGACCGATGCCCTCGGCAATCACACGTGCTGCGCAGAACACCGCCGCAACGTCAACCGCGTTACCTTCTGTAACGCTGCCGCCTGCCGATGCAGACCAACCGATCCAGCCAGCCATACCTGCAAGCTGGTCTACGGTATAAACGGCGCTTTTTTTCAGAAATCCGAACATCAAAGCACCATCAATTCTGCATTTTCAAGGTAGGAATCATCACCGGCATCGTCTAGCATCCACCGGCCCAGCGCCAACATGCGCGCAACAGGTCCGTCGATCTTGTTCTCTGCGCGCTCTTTGGCAGGGCGGTGCATGTCACCTGTGCGCGTGCCGTTGATCACGTTAGAAAGCATCCATGTAAACGGCAAGTTGCCGTCATGGTGCAGGTTCCCGGCTGCTATCAAAGCATCCATTTCGCGCATTGGCTCATTCATATTGGATGGACTACCACGGAATTCGATACAATTCACCCCTAATTCCATCAATTCTACAGCCATTTGACGCGAACGCCAAGGGTCAAAACTGACTTCGCGCACGTCGAAACGGCCCAAGTCATCCTTTATATCGTCTAAAATCTCGCGCTGGTCAACTACCGCGCCATCAATCTGGATCAAAAGCCCCGCGTCACGCCATGACCGATAGTGCTCATTCTCCGGCAATTCAATCGTTTCCTCGGGCGCATAGTACTTCCCAAAGCAAGCGTATCCTTCACCGTGCCTAAACGTGTATTCAATCGCAGTGAGGTCGCGCTTCTCAGCAAGGTCAACACCGATGATGCATTCCTTGCCCTCGAATTGTTCCAACGTCAGCGTAGGGTCAGCCGCTTCGCTGAACTTCTGGACGTTGTAGTAAGCCGCCCGCGACTGCACCCACATGTTCAAGTGCTTCGTTTTGAATACCCCTGCTTTGCGCGGGGTGGACATGGCGTCTTTCTGTCGTGCCAAGAGGAAGTCTTCACCGACTGAGACGCCCATGTTAGGGTTGGCCTTGCGTAGAATGGCAGGGTCTGTCCATTCGTCTCCCTCATCAACGCCGTAGATCATCGCCAGCAGTTCGTCATCAACTCGAGTACCCTCGAGCATCTTTTGCGCGTCTTGCTGCATTTCGTAGCAAGGCCCAGCGATGTTATCCCCCGCCGTTGTGATAACCAGCATCAACGGCTGGTCACGCGCACCCATGCCCGTTTCCATCGTGTCGAACTGCTTGTTGGTCTGGTGTTCGTGGTATTCGTCCACAATTGCTAGGGACGGCGATGCACCATCGCCGGGGTCGCCCACAATCGGCTCGAACTTGGAGCCGTTGGCAAGGATGTGGATGTTAGAAGCGTTCACGTCGATGCCGTAATGGGCAAGCAGGTGCGGGGATTTCTTAGCCATCAACCGCGCTGGGCCGAATACTTCCCAAGCTTGCTTCTCACTGGTCGCGCCTGAATAGACCTCTGCGCCGTGCTCCTTATCTGCGCAGAACATGTAAAGCCCAACCGCCGCCGCCCATGCAGACTTGCCGTTCTTGCGGGGAACCAAGAGGATGAACTTGCGGAATCGCCGCGTGTTGTCCTTGCGCCGCATCCAGCCGAACAGACACACCGTCATGAACGCCTGCCAAGGCTCCATGATAAGCGTCATTCTATCACGCGCCCACTTGCCCTTCGTGTGAGGCATCAGCTCAATGAATGTGCAAACATCTTTTGCGGCCTTGGCATCGAAGCGATATGCAAAGCCGTCATCCTCCTGCCAATCCAGATCGTCAAGGTGCCGCTGGCAGGCAAGCTTGATATACTTGCTTGCGGGTATCTTGCCGCTGATTACGTCGCGCGCGTATTGTTCCGCGACGGCAGGGTAGTCAGTCACCCAAGCGCCGCGAATGGATTGGCTTCAGTTTTCTTGCCAGCCGAAACCTTAGACCGCGCCGCTGGGGTCAAGCCAAATTCTGCTAAGAGAGATTGCGCGTGTCGCATCGCCTCATTGCGAAGCCCAACCTCCGGTGCAGCCCGCCGCATCCGCACGTTGCCTTGTTCGTCCTTCTGCTCATAAGTCCGGCCCCCGTCTTCGAGAACAGCCGTCATCAGCTCGACTTCTTCCAACCGGCTGGCAAGCATGGCAAGCGCGTGTTGATCGTCAGGCGATGCGATACCCATACCAAGCAAGGTCGCGGAGATTTGCACAAACAACTCTTCGGCCCGTTCACTCAGCCATGCAGGCGCAGACGCAACCCCGGCGTTATGTGCCGGAGCGTCTGGATTCATGCGGTCAGGACGTGCCGTGCCTTTGATCAGCTTCAGCTTGTCCGGCGTTGGTTTGCGGCCCATGTGCGGCCTCCTTGTGTCGTTGTTGCGAACGGTTCTCAAAAACGTCTTGGTTTTGACTGCGTGAAAATTTGGCTCCCCCCGCCGGTCCCGTGTTGTACGCCTCAGAGATTAGCATACCCCCCGTACTCGTGTGCGTCTAGTACCCGTGCCTACCGCAATCATCCATGCGCTGTATGGGCCGCATATGGGCTGTCATGGCATAGTATCTCTGGAGATTGGCTGTGCGCTATAGTACGCACGACGAAACCATTTGCCCTTCATGCTCGATCCTTCCAGCACCCATCCGTTAGGCAGTACCGTAACTGCACCGCGTCTTACCGCCCTTCGCCTGCCGTCATCTCGCACCTGGTATTTGAACGCATCCGTTTGATGTACTGTAATCCATGGACCTCGGTATGATTTAGGTATTAGCCAATCAATCACAATGCTCCCTTTCGTTTCTTTATCCATCGCAATAGGTCATCGCCGCTATAGCGCGCCTCTGCTCTTGCCTTCAATCCGTTGTGGCACGGAGCGCAACACGCGGTGAACGTGTTGTTCCAGAACAGATCCGGATCGCCTTCGTGTGGCAAGTCGTGGTCTGTCACTGTGGCTGGCTCTGTCCTGCCATCTGCTAGGCAATACTCACACAACGGATTCATGCGCCTAAATGCCTTGCTGAACTTATCCCACTCCGTTGAGTATCCGCGCTCCCTTGCGCTACCCCGGCGCTTGTCTGACGCGCTGTGTTTGCGCGGCTTGCTGTGCTTTGCCGTTGGGCTGGCTGGTGTGCGTCTATGCTGTGGGGGGGGCTGTGCCACTGTCTAGCCTATTCCGACCCAAGGCCAGCATGCGCCCATCTGACGCCCTGCTCTATTTGTGAAGCGAACCAATCATAAACTGGGTCGCCCACTTTAGGGTCAGCGCGCCCTCCATATCCAACCCAGTCGCTAGATAATATCAGGCTATCCGCGTAAAGATCACGAGTTGCGATAAACCCGCTGCCAGTGCCATCGTCAAACCTGTGTCCCTTGCGAAATACAAGAAGCCGCTCTGGCCTATTGCGCTCGGCTAAAACCGGCACAGGTCGCTTGGCGAATAATCTAAGAATTGCCTTTAGCATGCTCTCTCCCCTTGTGTGTTGTCCTTGGTGTGGATTGCTTAGAATGGGTTAAGATTCAGGCGGGGCATTTCGTGTTGTGGGCGGAGTGCATATCTCCTGTATTCCAATCTTCAAGAACACAGCCCCAAAATTCGACACCGGCACCGGAACCACCACACTCGGGTCGTGCAATCCACCCCGGCAAAACCGCCTCATGGAATCCTAGTGCTGC